>Ga0209211_10000787_pt1 | contig 63021 bp, 65 predicted proteins | sample RifGroA2_FD_183992 | JGI IMG/M metagenome (GOLD analysis project Ga0209211, IMG submission 183992) | Groundwater microbial communities from Rifle, Colorado, USA - Groundwater A2 (SPAdes) (version 2) | ecosystem: Environmental > Aquatic > Deep subsurface > Groundwater | place: Rifle, Colorado... | reverse complement strand
CTAAAAACCAATACTATCTGCTTGAAAAAGCCGGAATAAGGACGCCAAAAATATTCAAGGACGCAAAGAAAATTGACAGATTGGTTATTGTCAAGGTTGCAGAGGCGAAAAGAGGCTATGAGAGGGCATTCTTTTTGTGTTCAAATTATAAAGATTATAAAGAAAAATCAAACGAATTATTAAACAAAAAGGTTATAACAAAAAAGGATTTAAGCAAAGCAGTCATTGAAGAATATGTAATTGGCGCTCATGTTAATTTTAATTTTTTCTACAGCCCCTTAAATGATGAACTGGAACTGATGGGCACAGATACAAGGCGCCAAACAAATCTTGACGGCATTTTAAGGCTGCCTGCAGCAGAGCAATTGGAAGTTTTGAAGCACGTCAAGCCAAAGTACATCGAGACAGGGCATTTTAATGTAACAATAAAGGAGTCTTTGCTTGAAAAAGCCTTTGAGCTCGGAGAAAAGTTTGTTGCAGCAACAAAAAAACACCATCCGACTGGAATCATAGGGCCTTTTGCTTTGCAGGGCGCTGTTGTTGCAGAAGAAGGCAGGGAAGATATTGTGATTTTTGACGTCAGCATGAGGATACCGGGCAGCCCGGGAACTTTGTTTACACCTTACTCGGGCTATCTTTATGGCTATTCAATAAGCTATGGTGAAAGAATCGGATTGGAGATAAAAAAAGCTTTGGAATTGGGAAAACTGGATTTGATATGCACCTAGGTTAAAAATGAAGCTTATAAAAATACAAACAATTGCCGCATTACTATTAATAAGTATTTTGATTGCTATTAGTTCTCTTGCAGAAAGCGGTTCTTCTGATGTTGGAGTGTCACAGCCAATAAAGGGAATTTTGCCTCCGGATTTGTCCAACTTTCCGGACATGTTCATAAATAATGGAGTTTTTGATGGTATACTGGTTGTGGGAGACCAAGCTCCAGCAAGTGATGTAATAGCACAAAGCAATCTTGTCCAGTTTTTCGTTGGGTATACTGGAAAATCCCTTGTCGGCTCTACAAAACTGGCAAGTGAAATAAAATCATTAAACCAAAACATAATATCTATAGGCAGCGCTTGCCATAATAATGTCTCATGGGAAATAATGGTTCAGCCAAAGCAATGTGATAGATGGCTGGAGCCCGGCAAGGCAATGATACTGTCGTATGGCTACAAGGATTATGTTTATATTGTAATTGCAGGATATAGTGATAAAGGCACAAGGGATGCTGTGGATTTTTTAATCAATTATGACAAGAACAAGTTGAAAGGAAGCAATATGTTAATAGATGTCGATGAACCGAAGCCAGAGATTAAAGGGTCAGCTATAGAAGAAGAGGCAGAAGAGAAGAAAGAGGAGATGCCTAGTGATATACAAGAAGAGAAAGAAAAATTAGTTTCGGAGCTGACCCAAAAAATTACAAACAAATCAAAAGAAACAAGCAATAATGAAAAAAGAGCTTCATTAAACAAAACTAAGGAAAAAGCTCCAAGTGAGCAAAAACAAGCGATTAAAATTGAGCAGAAAAAAGAAACAAATGTAATAAAAAAAATCATCAATTGGTTTACTTCGTTATTTAACTAAAAATGATTTTAGTACTAAACTTCGGCGGGCAATATTGCCATTTGATAGCGAGAAGGGTGCGCGATTTTGGCGTTTATGCTGAGATTCTGCCCTGCGATGTTTCCCTGAAGGAGATAGGAAAGCTAAAACCAGACGGCATCATTCTTTCAGGAGGTCCGGCAAGCGTTTATGAGCACAACGCTCCGGCAATGGACAGAAAAATATTGGGATTGGGAATTCCTATTCTCGGCATATGCTACGGACTGCAGCTAATAGCCAAATATGTTGGCGGGGAAGTTTTAGGCGGCAAATTGAAGGAATTCGGAAAAAAGGATATGCATGTCAAAAAACCCGGAAAATTGCTGAAAAGATTGTCAAAAAAAGAGGAAGTCTGGATGAGCCATGGCGATTTGGTTGCAAAATTGCCAAATGATTTTGAAATTTTAGCCTCGACTGACACCTGCAAGATAGCAGCCTTTGAAAACAATGAAAGAAAATTGTATGGCATCCAATTTCATGCAGAAGTTGCCCATACGCCAAAAGGCAGCCAGATACTGCAGAATTTCGTTTTTGACATCTGCAGGGCAAAAAGGGACTGGCACATAAAAAGCGTTTCAAAAAAACTAATCAAGGAAATAAAAAAGGAAGTCGGAAAAAACTCCGTAATAATGGGAGTCTCAGGCGGGGTTGACAGCACCGTTGCTGCAACACTGCTCCACAGGGCAGTTGGCAATCGCCTTTATTGTGTTTTTGTCGACCACGGCTTGATAAGGAAGAATGAATCTGAAGAGGTGAAAAACTATTTTGGGAAGAAGCTGAATTTCAGGCATTTTCATTTTGTTGAAGCTTCGCATATATTTCTTGAAAAATTGAAAGGTGCCATAGAACCTGAAGAAAAGAGAAGGATTATAGGGCATGCTTTCATTGAGGTTTTTGAAAGCAAGGTTGCAGAACTCGGAAAAAAATACAAAAACATCAAGTTTCTCGGGCAGGGCACAATATACCCTGACAGGATTGAGAGCGCCCAGCCAAGCAAATTCGCATCAAAAATCAAAAGCCACCACAATGTAACTCTGCCGGAGAAAATGGTGCTTAGGGTTATTGAGCCATTGAAGGAATTCTACAAAGACGAAGTCAGGAAGCTTGGGAAAGAGCTTAAAGTCCCGGACGAGATATTGAACAGGCATCCCTTTCCAGGACCCGGCCTGGCTATAAGAATTCTCGGCGAAGCTACAGAAGAAAGGCTAAGCATCTTGAGAGATGCGGATTTCATTTTTATTGATGAATTGAAAAAGTCAGGCTATTACAGCAAGACATGGCAGGCATTCGCTGCTTTGCTGCCAGTCAAGGCAGTCGGCGTGATGGGAGATGCAAGAACCTATGAATACATAATCTCATTGAGGGCTGTCACAAGCCTCGATGCAATGACAGCAGACTGGGCAAAGCTGCCGAATGAATTGCTTGAGAAGATTTCAAACAGAATCATTAATGAGGTTAGGGGCGTTAACAGGGTTTTGTATGACATAAGCCAGAAGCCGCCTGCCACGATTGAGTATGAATAAAACAAAATTAGACATTTTTTGCGCCCAAGAATGTTGAGGCGTACTTTTTTAAAAAAAGTTTGTATAATTCCGAGAATTATGCGAAGCCGAGAAGAGAAACTCCATTTTCAAGTGTAGAATTCGCTAGGGAAGGGGCGTCATAATTATTCTTCATCCAACTCATCTTCATCTTCTATAAGGTTAAACTCAACTTTACTTTGTAAGACTATTTCATGAATGATTGATTTTGTATAACCATTCTTTACAGCTGTGTTTAATCGTTCTATTATCATAGGAATATTGATAATTTCTTCAATACAATCCATATATTTCTTTACAATAGATTTTATAGAGTAGATTTCTTCTGCGTTTTCTTTCATCTTTTTTAGCAGTTCTTCTTTTGACTTTTCAGATTTAACTACAAATGTAATTGGGTACCTCTCAATTTTATCTATATCCAAAAAGAATTTGTGAACATCTGTTGTTTCTGTAACTTGAAAAAACTTTCCGAGAGGTTTCATAACAAAATCAATTCCACCATCATTGGCATTAGTCCTCCCTGTTTTATATAAAATTAAATTGTGTTTATCAATATTTTTTTTGCTAAATCCAAAATAGACAATTTGGTCATGATAATAATACTTCAATATACTATAACTCACAATTTCAAATATCCTTGCATCTACATTTGGAGCAAGTAAGTCTTTAATGAATTTAATAGCTTTTTTTGAGTCCACACTTTGCAATTTAGTAATTTCTTCACATGCTTTGATGAATGTTTCAAATGACGATTGTTTAACACTGACATAAGAGTCAATTATCCTTATTATTGTTTCAGCGATGTTTATTTTTTCCTTGCCGAGTGATACAACCAACAGATTTTCATTAAACCAATACCTATTTGTTGTAACATCTCTGATTATTGGCAAATGTTTTGAAGTTGGAAAATATTTCTTGAATTCTTCATTCAACCTGTGATTTAAAGCATGGTTTTGTAACTTTTGTCCAAAAGGTAATTTTCTTTGGCGGGTAAATAAATCTACAAACTTTGCACCACCATAATTTTTGTAGTTTCCTTTTTTATGAAAACCATTTTTTATGTAATCTTCAACTAAAACATAAATGGCATAGATATTGGCAAAACTCCCTCTAGCTTTTGAGCCGCTATCAGCTGAACGCGTTTTAATATTCAGATACTGAATGAGCCATGATTTGTCAAATATGTCTTGATATTTTTCTCCAAAATCTTCCTTTAAAATTCCAATTATTTTATCAGAGAATGAGTGATTTTTCTGTTTTGGAATTATGAAAAACCTCCAAATTTACCTGGGATTTTGACTTTTTTAACTCTTTTTTTATCTCCGTAAGCCTTCTTACTCCATTATTAAAATAATCATCATCTAATTCTATTCCTATTGATTTACGATTAAGCTTTATAGCAACAGCGGAAGTCGTAAATGTACCAGAAAAAGGATCAAGGACTATATCTCCCTGATTGCTACTCGCTAATATAATCCTATTTAGTAATGCCTCTGGTTTTTGTGATGGGTGTTCTTCATATTCATACATTCTAAATCTAACTCGTGGGATATACCAAACGTTTCCCGGTACTTTGACACTATTATAGACGGTTGGAATTGGTTTCCTATAATCAATTAGTTTTCTTTTTGCACCTGTTTTTGCTTCAACTAGTATGTCTTGAGCATTAAAAACATAATTATCTTTATCTTTTACAGCAAAAAGAATAGGCTCATATAAGGAACCATAATAGTTTTTTGCTTGGACTCCAGAACTATCATAATGCCAGACTATTCTTGCTAAAATGTGCATCTTTTTTCTTAAAAAAATATCAAAAAAAGGAATAAATTGAGTTGCACCCATTAAGTACATTGAGCCGTTATCCTTTAATTTTTTTATACATAAATCAATCCACTCATAACACCATTTTAGATATTTCTCTTCACTTTCCCATTTGTCTTTATATCCATTGAAATTTTTTCCAATATTATAAGGTGGATCAACAAAAATTAAATTCACAGAATTATCAGGTATAGTTTTCAATATCTTAATTGAATCCCCTTTTAGTAGTATATTCCCATCTATCTCAAACTTATTCATTATAAGAGTAGTGTACGCCTTTATTTAAATATCTTACGTGTCCATGTCCAGTGGTGGGTGCTACACAATAATTTTAAATATCGAGGCAATATTACTAACCAAAATGACAATACGAATTAGTTTTTTAGCAAAAGCAAGAGTAAGAAAAAGAGTCTCTTTTACTTCAGGTGGGCAAAGAATCTCTTTTATAGCAAAAGAACTTATAAAAATTCTCAAAAAATACATAGTATTTTAAAGCAATCAGCTATACACTCATGATGAAAAAGGCAAAAAAGCCAATAAGATTGTACAAGATTATCGGGTTTTGCAGGGCATGCAAGGAGAGGTTTGTTGTTGACTTGGAGCAAAGGTATGCCTCAAGAAACTATTGCAAAGCCTGTACAAATAAATTTAAGCAAGGAGGGAAGTGATATGGTTGAAGGAACTGTGAAATTTTTTAACAGCATGAAGCATTTCGGCTTCATTGCAGGAGACGACGGCAAGGAATATTTTGTGCATTCAAGCGGATTGAAGGAAGGCACATCAATAACAGAAGGGGACAAGGTTTCTTTTAAAGCTGTCGAGGGCGACAGGGGCCTGAAAGCAGAGGAAGTTGAGAAGGTGTAGGATTTCTTAGTTAATCCAAAAAACTTAAGCCAAGGTAGAGTATGGTTAGAAATAAAGCAATATCAATAACGGGCGGGCTTGCTTTCGCTGTTTTGCAGGCTTTAAGTGCACCTGTTTATTCTGATGTAACTGAGATTGATAAAAGATGTGCGCAGGATGCTTTAAGTTGGCTAGATTATATCAGAAAAAATCCGAAGTTGGAAGTCAATGAAATAGAAGTACCTGTTGAGGATGATGCATACGGGGCTTGTTTATCACGGCACTTAAGCCGTTATGAAGAAGGCAGGTACAAAATAATAAAAGGATTGGATGGTAAGCATAGGGTGGTGGAGTATTTGGAAAAATATCGTTAATTTTCAGCACGCATAAGTCCTTTCATTAATTCCTTTCCTGAAGTTGTCCCATGCTTTTAAGTATAATTTCTTGCCATGGGGTGTTGGATACTCTCCCGTGATGCACGCCATGCACAAGTCCTTGGCTGGCTTGCCGATGCTTTTCACCAGCCCGGCAATGGTTTGGTACTTCAGGGAATCTGCTCCTAAGTCTTTTGCAATCTTTGCAATAACTTCCTTTGAAACTTCTCCTTTTTTAGGCTCGCCCTCGTATCTTGGCACCAACAATTCAGAAACTGTCGACATGTCAATGCCGTAAAAGCAAGGACCCCTTAGAGGCGGGCATGAAATCCTTACATGCACTTCCTTTGCCCCGCCAACTTTTTTGATGTAAGTGATAAGCTGCTTTGTTGTCGAACCCCTTACTATGCTGTCATCCACCAGAATGACTTTCTTGCCCTTCATTATCTCTCTCAAAGCCGTGTATTTGTTCTGAACCCTGTCTTCCCTTGCAGAGCCCTCGATGAAAGTCCTGCCTACAAACCTGTTTCTTATCAGGCCCTCTGCCTCGGGCAATTTAAGCTCGTAAGCCATTGAGTTGCCTGCCGCTTTTGCCGTGTCAGGAACAGGCACAATCAGCGTACTCTCGTCTATTTTCTCGGTTTCCTGCCTTGCAAGCTCCTTGCCTAGGTTTGACCTTGTTATGTAGACAGACTGCCCGTCAAGCACAGAGCTTACGTTTGCAAAATAAACCCATTCGAACATGCAATGGGCTTTTCTCGGGCTTTCGGCGTATTTCTTTATTTCAACGTGCCCGTTCTTCACATATATAAGGTGCCCGGGCTCAAGATGCTTGTATTCTGTAACCCCGCAGTTGATCAGCGCATTTGACTCAGAAGCAGCAAGAAACATGTCATCTTTCCAGCCGTAAACAATCGGGCGAAAGCCATAAGGATCCCTAAGAACTATCATCTCGCCAAAGGCGTTCATGAAAGCTATGTTGAAGCAGCCGTCAAGCTTTTGCGCCAGCCTTGTGAAAACCTTGACAAGATTGGGCCTTGCAGAGCCTTTTAATTCACGTGAAATATAGTGCATCAAAATCTCTGTGTCTGTGTTATAAACAATGTGATAATCCGCTTTTTCCATCAAATGCTGCTTGAGTTCAGGGTAATTTGCAAGATTGCCGTTCCAGCAGAAAGAAAACCATTTCCATTTTCTGCCATGATGCCTCTCAAAAGGCTGCGCCATGCTTCTTTCCTCGCTTCCTGATGTTGCATACCTTGTATGCCCTATGCCCTTGTTGCCTGCATATCTCTTGAAGATTTCCAAGCTCTGCTGCCTGTCACTTGTTCTAAAAACCTCGTTCACAGGGCCAAGGTCCTTGTATGTTTCAAGAATCTGCATTCGCTGCGGGTTAAAAGTTGTAACTCCGGCGCTTAACTGCCCCCTGTTTTGCTGGTTGAGAAGAAGCTTGTAGAGGTAGAACAGCGCTTTGTTGGCTGAGTCGCCGTTTTCCTTGATGTAAACGGCAGCTATGCCGCATTGATGATTTGCTTCACCCGACATGTTGCCCCCATGATAGGTTTGTATGGTGCTTTATTTATATAAATGTTTCGCATTTTATTGCAAAAAATTTATAATTTATATAAAAAATTGTTTTCTGTATGGAAAAGAAAGACGGAGTTTAAAGTTAAGTTTTATGTCAAATATTAAAAAATCAATCTGCTTCGCAATATCTTGTGCTCGGCGGCACAGGCGAGCGATGTTTTTGAGTATTCTTCTTGCACACAGCCTCTCCGCCTCGCCTATTTATTTAACGAAAACATCACAAGCGGATTACTTTAATCACTTTTGCAGCAAAAAGTCGCTCTCGTGATTTTTGAATTTGTTAATGGATTATTTTCTATTAAGTTTTTTAAACAAAACTCTTACAACTATCTAGAAGAATCAGAACTTTTTATTATATTTTTAAGCCCGATTTTATCCTCTTTACTTGTACTTCAATTCTTCAGTTACATCGTTTGTGATGAAGCTAAAGCTGTCCTCTTCTTCCCCTGCATCCAATACCTCTTTTACTTCTACAAACTTTGCCATGTCTCTCCTGTTCATTTTTCTGCCTCTTGCATAATTTTAGCTTATCACCTTTTTTCTACAACCTCTTTGCATAGAACAACCTATGCCTGAAGAGTAGAGCTAATGGTTTTTATATAATTTGCCCTTAAACTTTATAAATGCTATAAAATTTATATAAAACAGAAAAATTTATAAATAGGCTTATATTTGTTTAATCTGCTATAAAGACTAAAGGGGGACTTTATAATAGTATAAGTTTTATTTTTTGTTTATAAATAGGATTAAATTGTTTAATTTGGGCTTATAGTTCACTATCATTATTAATAATTTATAATGGGGTGTTTTCATTGAAAAGAAAAGTCATACAAATAGCTAATTCCACGCAGCTTATTTCTCTGCCTAGAAAATGGAGCCTGAAGTACGGGGTTAGGAAAGGGGATGAGATTGAGGTGGAGGAGAATGGGAATAAGATTGTGGTAAGTACGGAAGGTAAACTTGAACCTATTCAAATAGAACTAAAGCCCCCACATTTAAAAAATATAACTGAAAGGTATGTAACAAGCAGCTATAGGGATGGAATAAATGAATTGAAAGTGATTTGTGATTCTGAAAGTTATAACGATCTTTTGGAATATATAACTCTCAAAATGCACGATCAAACAATTGGTTACGAATTAATAAATCAGGGCAAAAATTTCTTTATCGTCAAAGACCTTTCGGGCGGTCCGCCTACTGGTTTTGATAGCGCTTTGAGAAGAACGTTCCTTTTACTTATTACTTCATCAGATGATATACTAAATGCGATGAAAAATCAAGATGCTAAAGCTTTAAGAAACGCTCTAGTAGTTGATAGAAGTATAAATAAAATGACGAATTTTTGTAGTAGGCTTTTATTGACCAAAGGTTTAGACAGCCTAAAAAAAACAATCTACCATTATCACTTCATCAGGTCGCTTGAGGCTTTGGCAGACCAATACAGTTTAATGGCAGTCCAGTATAGTTACAATATAAAAGCCTTCAATAAAGAAATATTAAAAAGTTTTGAAAAAATAAATGGAATATTACAGGAATTTTATGAATTATTTTATAATTTTGACAAGACTAAATTGAACAGTTTATTCTTAAAAATAAAGGATTTAGAGCCGCAAAAATTGTTCCGTGCAAAGAATACAAATTATGACGTTGTATATTTTCTTGCCACAATTCACCGAAGAATAAAAGAACTAATCGACAGCCTCATCGAGTTCAATTTGGAGTCTGGGTAATATGATGCCAAAAGCAATAAATTTTTAAATAATTATGCCTTCTTAGTGATAAAACGTGATTATCTGGGTTTTAGTGTAAAATGAAAATAGTCATATCTCCAAACTCATTCAAGGAATGGAAAGCCTCAAAAGAGATAGCTGAGATAATAAGAGATGCCATTATAGAGTATTGCAGTGCCAAGAAGCTGCAGCAGCCTCAGTTTGATATAGTGCCTATCGGAGACGGCGGGCAAGGCACTATAGACGCTATTTTTGATGCCGGTATGGTGGGTAAATATATCCCTATTGACGCTATTGATCCGCTCGGTAGAGATGTGATAGGGGAGTATCTTAGTATAATCCAAGACGAGAAAATTGCGTTTATAGAAATGGCTAAAGTTTCTGGATTGCATTTGATAGAGCCTGAGCTTAGAAATCCTTTACTAACCACATCCTATGGCGTCGGTCAATTAATTAAGGATGCGTTTGAGAGGGGTCACAAGAGAATGATAATAGGTGTGGGGGGGGCAGGTTCCCACGATGGTGGTGTTGGGATGGCACAGGCATTAGGCATAAGATTTTTTGATATAGGGGGTAATGAATTACCTACATACATGAACAATGAAGCTATAGAAAAGATTGAAAAATGGGATTTAGGGAAATTGGTGGAAAGAATTGTTACACAGACTGAAATAAAAGTTGCCAGTGATGTAAATAATCCATTACTAGGCGGGGAAGGGGCTTCTTATGTTTTTGGAAAGCAAAAAGGTGCTACAGATGCTCAAATAGGGACCCTTGAAAAGAACTTGGGCAAACTGGCAGATATTGCAGAAAGATACCTAACTACAAGGGATTTATCATCTTATCACGATAAACTCATGGCACATTTTGGTACAGATTATGGCGGAAGGAATTTTAGAGATATAGTCGGAACAGGTGCTGCAGGCGGACTTTCATATGGCTTGTTGGTATTTTTGGGTGCGTATATAGAAAAGGGCGTTAATCTTGTATCTGACCTGGTACAGCTAAAAAAGCATATCGAAGACGCGGATATGGTTATTACCGGTGAAGGCAAGTTAGACTATACAACTTTCAGAGGAAAGGTAGTCATGCGCGTAGGAGAACTTGCACGTAAAGTAAAAGTAGAACAAGGAAGGTCGTTGCCTGTACTAGTTATTTGTGGCTGTGAGGGAGATTATGATGCTAAAGAAGCGAAGATCTATCATCTGGATGGTGTCTACCCGGCGTCAGACAGGCAGATTGGAATAGAAGAAATCAGAACAAATGGTGATATTTACTTAAAAAATGCTGCAATAAAAGCCTTCGGCGATTTCGTAAAGAAAAAACCTTTTAGCGACTTAAGGTGAGCATACTAATTAAATTATTTAACAACTTTTGTATAGCTTCTCAATTTTCCAATAGCTTCGGCTACACCATCTTCATTATTGGTGCTTACAAATTCAATCTTATGCAGATGCCCAGATTCTTTTAATTTTCTGTATAATGCGGGGTCATAGTTTTTAACAAGAAATGGGTATCCGACAATCTGCAATGCGTCTGCATCATTTAAGCCGTTGCCCACATATGCAACATTTCGCATAGAAATGCCGAATGTTTCTATAACTTTTTCCAGCGCTTTAGCTTTAGTTGCTTCTGGATGTGTGAATTCAAAATAATTTTTATGTGAAGGATTAACCACTAGGCTGCCAGCAGAATTAATTGCTTCAGATGCTACAACGTTAAATTCTTTCACAGCGCCTTTATAGTTAGCTCTAACGATTATCAGTATTTTATGTGGTTCAAGAGCATCCACCATTTTTTCCATAGAACTTAGGTCTGGAAAAATATGGTACTTTAGCCTGCCAATTCTTTCAATATATGACGACCTCAAATCGGCAACGGTATCATCCCTTACACTAAAAAGCTCATTTGCTGCAAAATAATTCAATAGGATGTTTCCTTTAAAGGGTTCTTCCCCACTTATTAATCCAAATCTGCCCAGAAGCATAGTTGCATCTTCTTTTTTGATTGTTCTTTCATATAACACGTCTCCACTTTGATTTAACACCAAAGATCCATTATGCGATATAATATACCAATCAGCCTCTGGCCCCACTAGCCTGGCTATCTCTATCATTGATGCCGGAGGCCTTCCAGACGCAAATGCTATAGGCACATCTTGGCCTAATCTCCTAAGAGCACCCATGTTCTTGTCGCTAATCTTTCCGTCATCATCAAGCAGCGTGTCATCTAAATCCACGCCAAATAATTTGCATCTATTTTTTTCATGCTGATATTCAAAAATCTGTTGTCTAGTTACAGGATTTAATGTATCGTTAAGTAAGTTAGTGAAACCTTCTAAAAATATTCTTTGCGCATCCTTACTATCACGACCTGAAGGATATGCAATCCTGTAGACTTGGGTAATTGGGTTGGTCCTCCTTTCAGATAATATTTCTCCCCACATACTTAAAAGAGCGTCATTTCTTTGGCTATGCCCAAATAGTTTGCTATGCGTAACCCAATTGGATGTTCCAATTAAGGCTGCATAAGGGTACTTTGAGCCTATTGCTTTCATTAAGGAAAATTGCTCGCCTAATTTAGTGTCACTAACGCTATACATGTCAAATACTATAACATCCGGCTCATGCCCACCATTCTTTGGTGATTTTGTTCGTGACTCATTAACAAGCCTATCAATATCCTTCCTCGACATTGTTCTGTCTGTTAAAGTGTCTGGGTTCGTATCAAAAACAGCCTTGGCGGCTGAGGCATAATCTGGATTATCACTAATCACAAGAACACTTAGTTTAGTCTCTTCTTTGGCAATATCTTCTAATTTTGACTGTCCTTGTCTAAACGCTGACGCATGTAAGTTCATTTAGCTAAACACCTTTTTGTAGTTAAAAAAGTTAATTTTACTGATGCCAAATAAATTTAATTCTTTCTTATAGGGTGTATGTTATGTATGTATTTACACTTTTTAAATCTATCGCTTTTATATAAATTATATAAAAAATTTGGCATTAAAACTGATTTGTGAGGCAATAAGGTAAATCATGTCTGACTTAACAATTGTTAACTAATATTTAAAATTTTTGGTAGTAGTTATCAAAAAAATTATAAACCTACTGGAAAGCCCTCTTATAAGTGGTTTGAATGAAAATTCTCCTAATCGGCAGCGGCGCAAGGGAGCACTGCATAGCTGAAACCCTGAAAAGAAACAAGAAAGCTGAGCTTTATTCCTATGTAAAGTCAAAAAATCCGGGAATAATCGGTTTATCAAAAAGTTTTGAGCTTGGAAGTTACAATGACCTGGAAAAGATAAGAGATTATGCAAATAAGATAAAGCCTGACTTTGCTTTTATCGGCCCTGAAGAGCCGTTAAACAACGGCGTGGTGGATTTGCTAAAAGAAATAAACATTGAATCAGTAGGCCCGACAAAAAGCCTTGCAAGGCTTGAAACAAGCAAGTCTTTCGCCAGAAATCTGTTAAGAAAATACAAAATTGAAGGAAATCCAAAGTTTGAGATTTTCAATAAAAATAATATAAATGATGCAAAAGTCTTTATTGATAGCTTAAATCAATGTGTTATCAAGCCCGATGGACTGACAGGAGGCAAGGGAGTAAAGGTCCAGAGCGACCATTTTCAAACAAAAAAAGAAGCCTTGGACTACTGCAAAGAAGTTCTGCAAACACACCCAAGTGTCATTGTCGAGGAAAAGCTTGAAGGAGAGGAATTTTCATTGCAGTGCCTGACAGACGGCAAAACTGTTGTTGCAACTCCCCCTGCACAGGACCACAAAAGGGCTTTTAACGGCGACAAAGGCCCGAATACAGGCGGCATGGGCTCTTATAGCTGTGAAAATCATCTGCTTCCATTCCTGACAAAAAATGATGTTGAGGAAGCCTTGAAAATAACGCAAAAAGCTGCAGAAGCAATCTACAAAGAAACAGGCGAGTTCTATAAAGGCGTGATGTATGGCGGATTTATTGTCACGAAAAATGGCATAAAACTGCTTGAATACAATGCAAGATTCGGCGACCCTGAAGCTATGAATGTCCTTCCATTGATGGAAACAGATTTTGTGGAAGTGTGCAATGCAGTTATAAATCAGAATTTGGACAAAATAAAAATAAGATTCCAAAGCAAGGCAACTGTCTGCAAGTACATTGTGCCTAAAGGCTATCCGGACAATCCGGCCAAGAATGAAAAGATTGAAATTGGGGCAATTCCAAAAGATGCAAGGCTTTATTATGCATCAGTCGAGCAGAAAGAAGGGGGATTGTATACTACATCATCAAGAGGGATAGCTTGCTTAGGAATTGCAGATAACTTAGAGAAAGCTGAAAAAATTGCAGAAGAGGCAACAAAATCAGTTAAAGGAAAATTATTTCACAGAGATGACATCGGGACAAAAAAACTGATTGAAAAAAGAGTAAGCCACATGAAAGATGTTCTTGGTAATTAATTATTACCAAATTAGAAAGGTTTTTATTCAAGGCTTAAGACTTATTGCTGCATGAAAGCCCAGCTTAAGAAATCAATCGTCGAAAAGCGGAATTCTTTGGCGAGAGAGGAGATTCTGGATAAAAGCAGCAGAATAAAAAATAATTTATTCAGCCTTGAGCAATACAAAAAATCCAGAACAGTCATGTTCTTTGTATCCTTTGACAATGAGGCTGACACTCATGAAATGATTAAGGAAGCTCTGAAAAACAAGACAGTTGCAGTCCCGAAGGTTGTGCAGCGCGAAATCGAGCCTTCTGTAATCATAGATTTCTACAATCTGGCTCCTGCAAAATTCGGCATTCTTGAGCCTATTGGGCTGATGAAGATTGCCTACAAGAACATTGATATGGTGTTGGTGCCCGGCATTGCCTTTGACAGGGAAGGGCACAGGATTGGCTACGGATTTGGATACTATGACAAGTTCCTGAAGAAAGTGCCCAAAGCGGTTAAAATAGGCTTGTGCTTTGATTTTCAGGTTGTTGATAAAGTCCCAAGGGAAGAGCATGATGTCCCTGTTGATTTGATTGTTACGGAGAAAGGGGTTTTGGAGTGCAAAAGAAAGTGATATGTTATGCGACATTCTTTAATCAAAGATAATTTTAGGTATTATCTAATAGACGATATGGACTATAGAGGAGAGAATAGCCGACCTTTAATAGTGATTCAAAAAAATCCAAGTAGGGCGAATAAAGAGAGAAGTGATTCAACAGTGGGGGAAAGTTGTTAATTGGGCTAAAAAAAGATATTTTACCAGTATAATTTTTCTTAATCTATTTTGCTACATTACTCCAGACTCTGGTTATTTTAATGATATAAATATAAATAGTTGTATGGGCGAAGAAGCCAACCAATATATCACAGATTTTACCTCAAAATACAATTCTGCAATAATTGTAGCAGCATGGGGGAACAAACCGAAAAAATTAAGTGAAAAAAAATATAAAGAAAGAATTAATGATGTTGTGGGAATAATTGGTAAAAATCGTCTAAAGATAGTGGGTAATAAAACAACAAAAGGCTATCCAAGACATGGTTTAAGCTGGAATAAAAATCCAGAGTTAGATGAATATTCTAAATTCTTTTAAAATAGAAAAATGCGCGAGCCGGGATTCGAACCCGGGTGGGAGCCTTTTGGCCACAATGATGGCAAGGCCCAATCATAGCCACTAGATCACTCGCGCATATTAAAATGGGCCTGACCAGATTCGAACTGGTGACCTACACCGGTCTTAAGCTCGAACATTGTAAGGGTGTCGTCATGACCGCTAGACCACAGGCCCGGAATGGTATTTTGTATTTAGAAAGTGTATAAAAAGGTTGTGCTGTCAAACCGTCACCAGCGCTTTAGAGCTTCCGCAGTAGAAGTAGCTTCTTGCATTCTCCAGCTTTAAGTGCCTTTTTATCCTGTTCAGCTGCTTTCTCACCTTGAAAATCCTGTAGGAGCACTTAACTTCATACAAGTCAAGCCTGTTGCCCTTTCTTGCCACAATGTCAATCTCTCCCAGAGAGCGCTTTGAGCGCTTTAAGGGAACTTTTAAAGACAGAGAATCATAGTTCTGCTTTATCTTATTGCTCAGCTCCAAAACATACATATCGTGCTTGGACAGCTTGATGGTTTTCACCACTGGCAAAATCTTTGTATTGGTGGTTTATATAAGTTTCGGTTTTAATCGGAAAAAGGGAAATAATTCCAGACATCGTGCATTTTGGAGTAGATTATTGACTCATATTCTTTGATGTAATCGGAAAATTTATTTCTTAATTCCTCCATCAATCTGTAAAATTCATCAACATTCTCGCAAATAGCCCTGAATTCCAGCTCGCAATAGCCGATTGTTTTTGTTATGGAAACGCATGTTTTATGGTATTTGAGACATTGTATTATTCTTCTTTCAGCTTCTTCAGTCAGGTTTTCAAGATGCAGGAATACCCTGTAATGCAGAAATCCCAATAATTGATAATTTATAAAAACCCTGTAGCCGAGGATTATTTTGTTTTTTTCCAATAACTTTATTCTTTCTTTTACTGCATTTGGAGTCAAATTTACAATTTTTCCAAGCTCTACAAGGGGGATTCTGCAATTCCTGCATAGATTAGATAGTATTATTCTATCTGCTTTATCTAATTCTATACTTTCAATATCTCCAGTCATCGTAATCTGTTCGTCTGATTTCTTGTCCAATATCGGCTTGGGCTTAAAGTAATAGAAGTCTGTTTCGATAAACACTTGCTTGCTTTTAACGTATTTTTCATAATCCTTCATGATTTTCTGGTAATACCTTTTGAAGTGCATGATGCTTGGCGCCCATAAGTCAATTGTGTAGTCCCATTTGCCGTTTACAGAGATATTTACGCCTATGCTTTCCTGCGAGCACATGTGCTGAATAAACTTCCTTTCAATTTCAGGCGTCATTTTATGGAACTTGAAATAAACCATGTAAATCTCCAAGCCGAGCTTTGAAGCATTCACATCAGTGTAAAAACCTTTTATTATGCCTCTTTTTACAAGGTTTTCAATCCTGTACTTTGCAACCTGCTTTGAAATTCCAACTTTCTTGGCCAGTTGGCTTAAAGGCATCCTTGCATCAAAGTCCAAAGTGTAGATTATCTTACTGTCAATCAAGTCCAATTCTTCCATAGTATTTTACAATAATAGCTTTTTATATATAAATATTGCGTTTTGTTAAAAAATCTGATGGAAAGATTTAACTAATAGTGCCATAAATTTTACCATCTATGAGTAATAAAGATACTTAGGGGGTAATTAAAATGAAGAATTCAATTTTAACTTTTTTAACAATTTTAGTGATTTTCATGGCTGCGTGTGCGCCTCCACAAAAGGTTGAAGAAAAAGAACTAGCCAAATTTCAAGGCTCTTACAAAATTGGCGTTATGCTACCGTTAACAGGCGATGCTGCTGCTGTTGGCCTGCCGGAGCAAAGGGGGGTAAAAATAGCCATAGACGAGATGAATGCAAAAGGCGGCATAAATGGAAGAAAACTAGAAGCTATTTATGAAGACAGCAAATGCAATCCAAAAGATGGCAATGCTGCTGCACAAAAGCTAGTTAATATTGACAAGGTAAAAGTTATTATTGGCGGTACATGCTCAGGAGAAACTTTAGGAGCTTCCCCCATAACAGAAGCCAACAAGGTAATTTTAATTTCACCCAGTGCAACATCTCCAGACATTACAAAATCAGGGGATTTTGTTTTTAGGTTGGCTCCAAGTGATGCTTATGCTGGTGTTGTGGCATCAGATTACGCTTTTAAAGAATTGAATGCTAAAAAAGCTGCAGTAGTATCAGAATCAACTGATTATGCACAAGGATTAAGAAGGGTTTTCAAGGAGAACTTTGCAAAATTAGGTGGAGAAATAGTTGCTGATGAAGTTTACAACACAGAAGATACAGATTTTAGAACTCAAGTAACTAAAGTTAAAGCAGCTAATCCAGATGTGGTTTATTTTGTACCACAATCCCCTGCAAAAGGTATTTTGCTGGTAAAACAGCTAAAAGAAGCTGGAGTCAGGCAACAATTATTAACAGCCGAGGTTATTATTGGAGAAAGAAATTTAATAAAAGAGAATGCTGCTGATGTAGAAGGCTTAATAGGTGTGGAGCCAAAATTTGACGACAAAATGGCTAAATCATCTTCTTTCCTTGCAAAATACAGGCAAGCTGCAAAAGAAGAAGCACAATTCCCATTCCATACGGCTGCTGCTTATGATATTGTTTACTTGCTTGCCGATGCTATTGGGAAATTTGGTTATGACAGCGAGAAAATAAGAGACTACTTATACAGTGTTAAAGATTATGAAGGTGCTGCCGGAAAAGTGACAATTGACGAAAATGGCGATTCAATTGTGGAATATTTAATAAAGCAGGTAAAGACTGGTGAGCTTCTGATTTTAAAATGATTTCTATATTTCCTAAATTACAAAAATATTTAGATTTAAAATGACAGAAATCAAAAGTGATTCTTCAGAATATTGGAATAATGTGTATTCACAATTCCATGAGAATACCCCTATAAGGGATTCTGTATGGAACGAGGAACCAACATATTTTTTTGTTAGGCTTATACCTTTTTTAAAACATAATGGAAATAAAACTATAATGGATGCAGGGTGTGGTGATGGAAGAAATCTTCGACCTTTTATTGAATCTGGCTTTGATGTTATTGGTTTAGATATGTCCCAATATGCTTTGGGCATTTGCAAAAAACTTTTTGCAAACAGAGAAAATTTAAAGCTTATTAACTCACAACTGGAATCAATTCCTCTTCCACCAAAGTCTGTAGACGTATTAATTTGTGATCATGCTCTTACCCATATTAAGGATGTAAATAGAGTACTGGATAATTTCCATGTTTTACTCAAAGATGGCGGAAATGCATTAATAGAATTCACGTCACATTTTGACTCAACATTTGGGCAAGGGAATAAACTATCCCCTAATGAGTTCAATCAAAAGGGAGTTTATTTAAGGTACGATACGCCTGACGATATATATAAAATGTTACATAAATTTGAGATTTTATGTTTCACTTCTGAACACTCAACCGACCCCCCTCATGGACCGGGTTATATAAGAAAGGAAAGGCATGCGCATCATTCTTATTTTGTTGTAGCAAGAAAAAGGAAACCGAGTACCAACAAATAACTTTATATACCATTACTCTCTATAAATAGGGTATGGACCCTCACGAGCGTATCTTCAGCATCCTCTTCTCAAAAGCAGATGAAATAACATGGCAGACAATAATCTTTGACCTTGTCAAAACCGAGCAGATGGACCCGTGGGACATAGATGTAAGCATCCTAACCCAGAAATATATAGATATGCTAAGAACCATAAAGGAGCATGATTTCAGGGTTTCAGGCAAGGTTTTGCTGGCAGCAGCCATCCTGCTCAAGATGAAGTCCAACAAGCTTGTTGGCGAGGACTTAAGCGAGCTTGACAGGCTTTTAATTGGTGTTGAAGAGGAAATGGAAGAGCTTGGATTTGATGAAACAGCCTCTGTTGAAAAGCTCGGGAAAATACCGACATTAATACCAAGGACGCCGCAGCCGAGAAAGAGAAAGGTTTCAATTTTTGACTTGGTTGATGCTTTGGAAAGGGCGCTTGAAGTCAAGAAAAGGAGATTACTGCACTCAATACCACCGTTAAACCTTGAAGCACCCAAAAAGAAAAAGGACGTGACGCAGATTATAAGGGAGGTTTACGGCAGGATAAGGCTGTTTTTTGTCAATGCTTTACAGGGAAAGCTTACTTTCACAAAATTATTGCCCTCAGAGTCAAAAGAGGACAAGGTTCACACTTTCATACCACTGCTTCATTTAGCCCAGCAAAACAAGATAGAGCTTGTCCAGGAAAGCCATTTTGGGGAGATAGAGATTCTGCTGAAGAAGAAGGAAGAGCAGCAGCAAACAGAAGAAGCTAGTTTAAAAGAAAAAGGAAATGTTGCACATGATGCTAACCCTTCTTAAGATACTTCCCAACCCTCTTCAGCCCTTCCTCAATTTTGCTGACATCAAGGGCATATGAAAACCTCACCCTGTCATTTGCACCAAACCATTCTCCAAGGTATGTAATGACTTTGTGCTTCTTGAACATGTCCCAGACAAATTTTCTTGGATTCTTTATTTTTGGCAGTATGTAAAATGCCCCCTCGGGCTTCCACACATCAAGCCCAAGTTTGCACATGCCATCATAAATCAAATCCCTTCTCTGCTTCCATATCTTAACCTGCTCATCAACAAACTTTCTGGGCACTTTTGTGGCGTGATAAGCCATTCTCTGCGCCAATATGTTCGTATTCATTGAAGTATATGTTTTCAGCCTGACTGCCTCATCCACGATTGACTTGTCATTTGAGTAAAGATAGCCAACCCTTGCGCCGCACATGTCAAAAGTCTTGGAGAAGGAGTTTATTGTAACAACATGCGGGCCTGAAAGCATGTAATTCTCCCTTTCATAAATCAGGTCCTTGTAAACCTCGTCTGAAAGAAGCGGAATATCCAGGTCGTCTGTTACTTTTTCTATAAATTTCAGCGTTTTTATGTCCTGTATCCTGCCTGTAGGGTTTGAAGGCGAGTTTATCAAAACAGCCTTTGCCTTGTGCACCTTCTTTTCAAAGTCATCAGCATCAATCTTGCCTTTGTGGGTTTCAACATACAAAGGCTCCATATGATTCAGCTCAATCAGCGGCTTGTAGGAGTAGTAATAAGGCTTATGGATGATTATCCTGTCTTTAGGCTTTCCTATCGCCCTTAGCGTCAAGTCAAGAGCCTCTGACGCGCCGTTTGTGATCACAAAGTCGTCGCTTGCGCTGCCCTTAATCTCCTTTGAAAGCTCCTGCCTCAAATCAAGCCTGCCTGCTATCAACCCATATTTGAAATCTTCAGGTTCAGGGGCGCACGAAAGCACCTCTTTCGGAGGCGGCAAGTCAGGCTGCCCGGAGCCGAATGAAATTATTCCATTTCCCCTTACGCCTATGAACATTGAGGGAGACAGCTCTTTATCCATAATTAAATTCCACAAAATTGATTTATATTTAAATATATCCCTGAAATGCAACAGAATCCAAAACCCATATCTTTTTAAACACCCATGGATTCTAAAAGAACTGAATGGGTGGGATTTTTTGCTCAAGGAACGCTTCAAGCTAATATCGGGAACAGCCAACAGAAAGCTTGCTGAAGAGGTTGCAAAGATACTGAAAGTCCCGTTAACTCCTGTTGAGATAAAAAGGTTCAGCGACGGCGAGATTTACTGCAGGGTGCTTGAAAGCGTCAGGGGCTGCGATGTCTTTATAATACAGCCCACATCGCCGGATGCAAGCCTCAACCTAATGGAGCTTTTGATTCTGGTTGATGCTTTGGAAAGGTCATCTCCCGACAGGATAACAGCCGTCATTCCATATTACGGGTATTGCAGGCAGGACAAGAAAACCAAGCCAAGGGAGCCCATAACCGCAAGGCTGGTTGCAAACATGATAGAGGTTGCAGGGGTTGACAGGGTTATAATGTTTGACCTGCATGTGCCGCAGGTGCAGGGGTTTTTCAACATACCAAGCGACAACCTTGATGTAGTGCCTTTATTTGCAGGGTACATTGCAGACAGGAAATTAAAGGACATTGTTGTTGTAAGCCCTGACGCAGGAGGCGCTGCAAGGGCAAGGGAGTTTGGAAAGGTGCTTAACGCTCCCATTGCGATTGTTGACAAGAGAAGGCCCCAGCCAAATGTGGCTGAGGTGCAGAATGTCATAGGAGATGTAAAGGGAAAGACAGCAGTGCTTGTTGATGACCTGATAGACACCGCAGGCAGCATAACAGAGGCTGCAAATATTCTGCTGAAATTCGGCGCCAAGGATGTTTATGTGCTTGCAACCCATGGGGTTTTTTCAAATCCCGCAACAGAGCGCATAGCCAAGTCCCAAATCAAGGAAGTGGTTATCACAAATACCGTAAGCCTGCCGGGCGAAAAGTCAATAGGCAAAATAAAGGTCATATCCATAGCGCCACTGCTTGCAGAGGACATCAAAAGGACGCATGAAGGGCTGCCAATGGGAGTTGTATACGAGGAAATGTACAAAAAGCTCGAGAAGAAGATGAGGTAAAGGCAAATGGCTGAAGACAATGAAAAAAGGGCTCAGGAGATGTACATGCAGTTTCAGGCCATGGACCAGCACATAAAGCAGCTGCAGAAGCAGCTGGAAGCTGTCACAGGCCAGCTGATGGAGCTTGATGCCTCAAGCTACAGCCTTGACGAGTTCAGGAAAATAAGCCCCGAAAAGGAGATATTAGTGCCGCTAAGCTCGGGCATATTCGCAAAGGCAAGCATAAAGGATGCTTCGGAGCTGCTTGTAAATGTGGGCGCAAACGTGGTTGTCCAGAAGAATGTGGACTCGGCAAAAAGGCTTATCCAAAGCCAGATTGAGGAGATAAAAAAAATACAGAAGCAGCTGGTGGGCGAGCTCGAGAAAATGATGGGGCACGCCGCCCAGATTGAAATGCAGCTGCAAAGCCTTGTTTCAAAAGGGTAAGTTCTTGCTGTGTCAAAAACCACCCATCATAGATGGGTGGCATGCTTACCTTACGTTGATAATTGCGTGGTTTTGGACATTGCGAAAATCCACGATTTTCGAAACCCTGAAAATTCAATGAATTTTCATGGCTACAAAATTCCACTTATTTGATGGTGGTTTTTGAGCATCGGGAAAATGCAAAGCATTTTCAAGATCCCAAAAGTCTTTGACTTTTGCGACATCCAAATTCCATGCAATGTTTAGCTATATATATTCCACTTATGAAACATAAGTGGAATTTTGATGTTTAAAATGTTCAAATTCCTGAAAGAGAAGCTGAAAAGCGCAATATCGAAGATTTCTGAAAGCGTTGAGAAAGAGGGCAAAATAGAAGAGAGCGCTATAGAAAAATCTGCGGAAGAAGCTGAAAGCAAGGAAGAAAAAGGATTTTTTGCCAAAATCAAGGAAAAGTTCATTGGAAAGGAAGAGCCTAGAGAAATAATTGAAGAAAAAAAACCGGCAATTGAAAGGAAAAGGGCAGAAATAAAAAAGGAAGAAAAGCCTAAAATAATACGGCATGAAAAAATAAAAGAAGAAAGAAGAGACCCTCGAATAATAAAAGAAGTGATAAGGGAACATCCAGAACTATTTGGAAAGGACTTTCCTGAAATGTTGCAAAAGGCTGAACCTGTAGTAATGGATAAAAAAGTTGAAAAAGAAATTGATAAGAAATATCAGGATTATTATGACAAAAAAGTAAAAGAAAAGCCTAAAAAAATTATAGAGGAGAAACCAGATAAAAAAGGATTTTTTGCAGCGCTTACAGAAAAAATAATAACGACAAAAATCAGCGAAGAGCAGTTTGAAAAGCTGTTCTGGGAGCTGGAGCTGGCGCTGATGGAAAACAATGTCGCTGTTGAAGTTATTGAAAAGATTAAAAATGATTTGAAGGAAGAGCTTGTTGAAAAGCCGATAAAAAGGACAAAAGTCTTGGAGACAATCCAGGAAACTTTAAAGAATTCTATTGAAGATTTGTTTTTGACCGGCAATATAAACTTAATCCAGGAAATTAAAAATAAAAAAGAAAAACCTTATGTCATTGCATTTTTCGGCATAAACGGCTCGGGAAAGACAACAAGCATTGCAAAGCTTGCAAGCATGCTGAAGGAGAATGATGTATCGTGCGTGCTGGCTGCTTCCGACACTTTCAGGGCAGCTTCTATTGAGCAGCTCCAGCAGCATGCCGACAAAATCGGGGTGAAGCTGGTAAAGCACGACTATGGAGCAGACCCTGCTGCGGTTGCATTTGACGCCATAAAGCACTCAAAGGCGAAAGGCATCGATGCTGTGCTGATTGACACAGCCGGAAGGATGCACAGCAATGTCAACCTTATTGATGAGATGAAAAAAATAATAAGGGTGGCAAAGCCGGACCTGAAGATTTTTGTCGGGGAGAGCATTACAGGCAACGACTGCGTTGAGCAGGCAAAGACATTCAATGAAGCGGTTGGCATAGACGGCATCATCCTTGCAAAGGCTGACATAGACGAGAAAGGCGGCGCTGCTGTCTCTGTTTCCTATGTGACTAAAAAGCCGATTTTGTATTTAGGAACAGGGCAGAAATACTCTGATTTGCAGGAATTTGACGCCGGGCTTATAATAAAGAGTCTAGGTCTGGCGTAATCTGAAATCCAGAGAACCCCCTACTTTGACTTTTTCTTCCGAGAATAAACTCAGGCATACATTATCAATAAAGGATTTATTATTGCCAAGGTAAGCCTCCATTATGCTTTGCTGCGACACGCTTTGAAATGGAAATCTGGCTGTCATTTCCATTGGCTCAAAGTAGTCTAGATATAATTCAATGCAAGTTTTTAATTCTTCTTTGTATCTTGCTCTGGGCTGCAAATGTTTTATAGTGCCTTCCTTAGAGATATAATCCCTAATAGCTTTTATCCTTACTAATGAAGCAACAAGATCCGCAAGAGGCTCCCTACGCATTTCATGCGACAGCAACAATTCTTCAGATTTGGCAGTATCCCTCTCATGTAAAAATTGTTCTTCGCCGCCCTCACTTAATGAGTATATCATTTTACGGACTGTTTGTTCTGCAAATCAATAAAACTCAATCTCCCCGTCATAATAAACTCCCTTGTGCAGCTTCACGGGGCGCCACTCATCTACAATCAAGTCTGCCTGCAGCCATTCTGCAAGCTCTTCTGCATTCCCTATGGTTGCGCTCAATGCAATTATTTGCGCATTTTTCAGCAACTGCTTTAAGATTGTCAACAATATTTCCAGTGTCGGCCCCCTTTCAGGGTCGTTAAGCAGGTGGACTTCGTCAACAACAACAGTTCCAACGCCTGAAATCCACGGGCTATGGTGCCTTATCAGGCTGTCCAATTTCTCGGCAGTAACCACAATCAAGTCGTATTCCGCGAGGTAAGGGTCGGCAGAATCCGTATCGCCGACTGACAATGCTATCTTGGCGATATTTCCGTATCTTCTCTTGAAATCCCTGTATTTTTCCGATGCAAGCGCCTTTAACGGCACTATATAGACTGCCTTGCCCCTGCCTTCAATAATGGATTTAAGCGATGCAAGCTCCGCTATCAAAGTTTTTCCGGATGCCGTCGGAGTGCACACCAAAAGATTCCTGCCCTGCAGAAGCCCTTTTTTTACGGCTTTTTCCTGCGCAGGCCTCAGGTTTGCAATCTCCTTTTCTAGTATTTCGTAAAGCTCTTTTGGCATGCTGTTTTTTATTGAATTTAATTCCATAATCTGAAATGTTTCATTATAGTTTTTAAATTTTGTGAATGTTAGGGTGATTTTTGATGCATGGCTTTTCCGCAAGTTTTAAATAATTCCGTCTAAAGTTAACTGCCATGGGAACAATAAGGAAGGATTATATTCTTGACAGGTGGGTTTACTACGCGGCAGGAAGGGTTAAAAGGCCCAGGGAGCTTAAGAGCGTCGTAGTGAAAGACGAGCCAAAAACATGCTATTTCTGCCCAGGCAGCGAGCATTTGACTCCGCCGGAAATAGGCAGGCTTGAATACAAAGGCTCGTGGAAGATGAGATGGTTCCTGAACAAGTTCCCTGCGGTTGAAAAAAAGGGAAATCCAAAGCCCAGGCAAAGAAAGCTGTTCCTGGAAGGCGATTCCTACGGCGTGCACGAGGTGGTTGTTGAAACTCCGCACCACAAATCCCAGCTTGCCGACCTGCCTGTACGGCAGATAAGGGAGCTGCTTGAGGTTTGCAAGGTGAGGATAAGGGAATTAAGCAAGGCAAAGGGAATAAAATATGTCATTGTGTTCAAAAACCACGGCAAGGATGCAGGCACATCACTGGTGCACAGCCATACCCAGATTATGGCTCTGGCGCAGCCCCCTTCCCTTGTGATGGAAGAGGCAAAAGCCTCTATAAAAGGCAGAAAGTGCCTTTATTGCGGCGTTATAAAGGCGGAAGCCATGTCAAAAAGGAAGATTTTTGAGACGAAAAATGTAGTTGCATTCGCCCCTTTTGCATCCCGCTTCAACTACGAGGCATGGATTTTTGTGAAAAGCCATAAAAGGGCAATGGAGGAATTGGAGGAGGAAGAGCTCCGTGACTTGGCTTTGGGACTGAAAAAAATATTGGTAAAACTTAAAAGAATCAATGCCTCTTACAACTTTTTTATCCACTACTCGCCTGAAAAAGAAAATCTGCACTTCCACATTGAAGTGACTCCGAGAATCGCGACATGGGCAGGGTTTGAATTCTCGACAAATGCGGCTATAAATTCCGTGCTTCCCGAGGATGCCGCAAGGTTTTACAGGAAATAAATAGCTTATTTCTTTGCCTTTCCCTGCGCAGCAACTTCCCTGATCTTTTTTTCAATCTCTTTCCGGTCGCCGAGAAAATAATGCCTTATTGGCTCTAGGTCATCGTCCAGCTCGTACACAAGCGGAATGCCTGTTGGGATGTTAAACTCAACAATCTCATTGTCAGGAACATTGTCAATATATTTGACTAATGCCCGCAGGCTGTTGCCGCTGGCTGATACAAGGATTTTTTTGCCGTTTTTTAGCGCCGGCAGTATTTCCTTTTGCCAGTAGGGGGCAACCCTTTTGACTGTGTCCTTTAGCGATTCTGTTAACGGCAGGAATTTTTTGTCCAAATCTCTGTATAATGAGTCGTTGCCTGGCCATCTTTTGTCAGTCCTAATTAATGCAGGCGGCCTTATGCCATAGCTCCTCCTCCATTTCAGCACCTGCTCCTCGCCGTATTTTGCAGCCATCTCTGCCTTGTTTAAGCCCTGCAGCGCACCATAATGCCTCTCATTCAATTGCCATGCATTAAAGATTTGAACTCCTTTCAAGCCCATTTCCATGACTACAATATTTGTGGTATCAATTGCGCGCTTTAATACTGAAGTAAAAATAATATCAAAACTATAGCCCTCTTTCTTCAGGATTCTTCCAGCCTCTTTTGCCTCTTCAATGCCCTGCTCTGTCAAAGGCACGTCAGTCCATCCTGTAAACCTGTTTTCCCTGTTCCAGGTGCTCTGCCCGTGCCTCAAAAGTGCAAGCTTTATCATTTTATTATTGTTATATCGCCGCCTATTTCAGCATTGTATTTTTTTTTGAACGAGCCCTGATTTATCGCAACCTCAACTCTTCCGTAATCATCCTTCATTATCAATGGCTTTCCCTTTTCAATATCGCCGAAAGTCGCCATAAATGGCAGTTTAATGGATTTTTTGTTTTTTAAAATCAAGCTTATATTGTACCCAAGCTTTATATTAAATTTGCCCCATTCAGCATGCATTATGTTCAGGTGCAAAGAGCCGAATTTATTGATTGATATGATTTTTGCATGAATTTCATTTCCTTTGGTTATTGCCTCCTCGTAAGGCGCTTTAGTCAAATTTTTTGGATTTAGGTTTTTTCCGAACTTTTTAATCCCAATTCCTTTTGAAAGGTAGGCAGCCGCAGGCGTGAAAATGTCCCTCCCGTGGAATATCGGGGAGACTGGCTGTCTCATGTATTTTTTGTTTGTTATTTCAACAGCCTTCTTTATGCCTCCCAGAAATCTCGTAGCCGGGATTAAAACTCCGTTGTCAGGCCCAACAAGATAATCCCCCCTTCCTGTTTTTATTATTATCGGCTTTCTTTTTGTTCCGACGCCCGGATCGACAACACATACATGAAAGCCTACTGGCATAAAGGCAATAGTTTCCATGGTCCTGGCGGCATAAAACAAATTAAAGTCAGGCAAGCCATGCATTAAATGTATTGTATGGGCATTAGGATTAATCTCTAAAGCAACAGCTTCCATAATTCCTGTGCCTTGGCTCTGAACGCCAAAATCGCTTGTTAAAGTGATGAAAGGTTTCATATTCTAAATGTCAAACGGCGCAATTATTATGCCGGAATTTACCTTTGGCTGGATGTTGGTTGATTTTTGGGGCATATTTTGCCCTGCGTCGGCAAATCTTCTTATGATGTCTCTTGGAGGATAGCTTAAAAGCGCCAGCAACTCGCCTTCTGCAGGATTTGGCAGCCCGTTCACGCCGTTTTTATAGCGTATTTGTTCTTTATTTATAATTCCGTCAAACAGCGAATCAAGAACGCATGCATGGAAATTGCTCAAATCACTTTCAACGCTGCCTGTGCTGCCGTTGCTTAGCAGACAATGCCTATCTGCATATGCAATCACAATGCTATTTCCCATTTCCTTTATAATGTGCTCAACCTTCGAACTTTCCAATGGTGTTATGTGAAAGCCGCGCTGGTCCAGCTTTATGCTGAGCTGGCAGAATTGCCCGTCACTAAAGCCTGTTACCAGCCTGTGCCATGGGAATATTTCGATGTCGTTGTTATCAGAAAGATAAACCATGTTATACCCAAATTCTGATTTGCCTGCTGCTTCGTTTCTGTGGTGCCCGTCCAGAATATACACCCATTTGCCCTCTAAATGCTTTTTAACATGCCCTATAATCTCTGCATCGCTTACTTGATGCAATGTGTATTCCACTCCAAATGCCTCAAGATTGTATCTTGCACTGCTCCCCTGCAATGCGTAGCCAACAAGCTCTTTTACGCCATCGCCTGACATAAGGGTAATCTCCAGATTCGCCCTTAGAGACTCAAGCAGCCTTTTCCTGTTGTTAACTCCCCCGGGCTTGGTATTTTCATGAGTCTTCACATCAGAATCATTGGCGTCCACAAGCAGCACCAGGCCGCTCCTTGTTTTTTTCCCGCCATTTAAGCTGAAGGATTCTTCCATTGCATAAATTGATGGCTGGGTTATTTCGTGGTAATGATGCCGCAAATCGGTTTCCAGCGCTGATCTCGAATCTACTGGATTAAACTCTGGCTTTATAATCCTGCCAATTGAGGGCTCTTCCAGGCCATTCCAGTCTGTATTCGGGTCGTCCCAGGGAAGCGTGATCGTCCTGGGATCTCTGGACACGAATGATCTCCCAATTTCTTTTACTTTAACCATGTTTTGATTATCTCATAAAAATGAATAAAACTTTGCTTTTCTTCCCAACTTCTCTTCAATCCTCAACAATCTGTTGTACTTTGCAGTCCTTTCGCTTCTTGTTGGCCCAAATTTAAACTCTTTGACGGATGTGCCTACAGCAAAGTCTGCAGCAAATGTGTCTTCTGTTTCTGCTGCCCTTTGCGATAATATAGTGCTAAAGCCATTCTTTTTTGAGAGTTCAATTGCATCAATTGTTTCTGTCACAGTTCCAACCTGGTTTAATTTTATTAGTGCGGAATTAGCGGCATTTAACTCTATTGCTTTATTTATCCTTTTGAGATTTGTAACCAAAAGGTCATCTCCAACTATTTGTACCTTATTTCCTAATCTTTTATTTAGCCTTTGCCAGCCACTCCAATCGTCTTGTGCAAGTCCATCTTCAATAGAGATAATGGGGTATCTTTTAATCCAATTATCATATAGGTCAATCATTTCATCCGAAGTAAGTTTTCTCTTTTCTTTTTTTAAATTATACTTACCATTTTCATAAAACTCAGAACTTGCAGAATCTAAAGCAATGGACACTTCTCTAAAAGAATAACCTGCTTTTTCTATTGCTTCTGCAATCAATTCAACAGCTTCTTCATTTCTATTTAAATTAGGCGCAAATGCGCCTTCGTTGCCAACATTAGTGCTGTAACCCTTAGATTTCAGGACTTCCTCAAGGCTGTGATAAACTTCCATGCCATACCTCAAGGACTCTCTAAAATTTTTTGCCCCTTTAGGCAATATCAAAAATTCCTGAAAATCGGTTGAATTATCGGCGTGCTTGCCCCCTTCCAACACAACCAGCATTGGTATAGGCAGCATTAATTTTTTTGAGCCTGATAGTTTTTGAACATAATCATAAAGTTGCCTGTTAGAAGAGATAGCGCCTGCCTTGCAAACTGCCATTGATACCGCAAGAATTGCATTTGCGCCAAGCTTTGACTTGTTTTCAGTTCCGTCAAGCTCGATTAAAATATTGTCGATTTCTCTTTGTTTTCTGCAATCCAAGCCTATTAATTTTTTTGATATAATTTTGTTGACATTATTAACCGCTTTTAGAACGCCTTTGCCGTGATATCTCTTTTTATCATTATCCCTCAGCTCCAATGCCTCATGTATTCCTGTTGATGCGCCGCTCGGCACGATTGCCTTTGCGCAGCAGTCCTCTGTCTTCAGGCCAACCTCAATTGTAGGATTGCCCCTTGAATCAAGAACTTCCCTTGCCTTTATTTTTCTTATTTTATAGTCCAAAAAAACCACCTTTTATAATGAAGAACCTAATTTTTTAATAATGTTTTGTTCTTCATTATATTCGCCGAACATAGCTATTTTTATTAATTACTTATGTTCGGCATTATAATTAATTCTTATGCACTCCTTTTGTATCAATTGATGTGCCACATATATATTTTTACCTAGTTTAAATTTATGGAAAATTTGTTTTATTTATAAATATTGAGTTTATCACTTTATTTTAATTTTTTAAAAATAACCCTATAATTATTTACTTCCTCTTCATTTAAGTCTGCAACAATATTATCAAACATTGAAACAAACATCTTTGCTTCCTGAAGCATTTTCTTCACATCCTCTTCTTTTCCGACTTTCATATAGTATTGTGCGTCTATCCTTCTGCCTTTATGATAATTTATTGTCTTTGTTTTTTCTTCTCCTAAAAGCAATGCCACAGCCAAAATAGAGCAAAAATGATTTTCACACTTTACACCGATCCTTTGAAGAAACGAGTACAATGCATAATATTCAGCATAGTAAATAACAACAGTAGTCCAAAGGAAATCTCCATCTTGAAAGTCCTTATCGGCTCTTGCTAATGACAATTTGGCTTCTTCAAGGTAAGATTTTGCTAATCTTTCGTTTGGCTCCACTATCTTTAAGCCATCTTTTAATCTAAAACACCATTTAATTTTATCTCTGTCCATAAAAACCCCACATAATATTAACATAAAATGAATGGTCATTCAGTATTATATGATTTTCTGCTATCTCCTTAATCAAAGTTTCATTATTTTCTACAGCCTTTATAAAATCTTTCTCTAACAATTCAACTTTATGTAAATTATAGCCTAATAAATGGAAAGGCAAATCTTCTTTTCTTTTTGATACTATCAGTAAATCCAAATCTGAATCTTTCTCTGCCTTAAATTTGGCAAAGCTTCCAAAAACTATTAATAAGCTGCCAGTGTTCAGTTCTTTCAAAAATGTCTTAAACAATGGGTATTTACCGATAAAAATGGAAGTTTTATATATTTCTGCTTCAAGTAAGTAAAGCTTAGTTTGGGGGTTGCCAAAATTCAGCTTAAAGTATTTATTTTTGCCGCTTACTGTACTTTTTAGTATTTTATCCCTTTCAAGACTTGAAACCAGCCTATGGGTTGTTTTGAGCGGTATCCTAGTCAATTTGCTTATTTCTCTTAAATAAAATTGCTTGGAGTAATCTCCTAAGAATAATGCTAAAATAATTTTATTGTTTCCTTTTTGATACATATGTGTCTATTTAGATACTATATTTAAATATTTTTCGATTAAACGAGCCGTCATATTTTATTTTCTATATAGAAAATTATTAAAATTAAAAATAATTATAATTACTTAATAGTGGTTAAAGTAGAAAACTTTAAATATAAGTTAATAATTATGTGATTTATGGATCATAGCAATAGTTTAGAAGAAGTTACAGAAAATACGAAATTATGGATGCCTAACTTAAATCTTAGAGTTCCTGTAAATGGCGCAGACATAAAGGGATTTAAACAATGGATAAATCTTAAAGGATTTTCTCCAGAGCATCCCAGTTACGATTTTGTTGCATATGTTAAAGAAGATGGTGAAGTTGTGGTAGGTTTGCCAAATTCAACACAAGTTATAGCAGTTGCTGATGGAATTGTTAAGGAAATAGATTATGTGAGTATGACACCTTCTGTGGTTATTGAACATGGAAGAGAAGGTAGCGGGTTGCTATCATCTTATACTTATGTTGAACCATCAACTTACATAAAACATCAAGTAAAAAAAGGACATCAAGTAAAAAAAGGAGATGGTATTGGAGCACTATACCAAATTAAATATAACTTAGTAACTAGACTTCCCCCAAAAAACCCAGTGTCATTACATTTCAGTTTATATCATAAAGTCAGTGGAAAACAAATCCAAGTAGATCCCTCAAAGATTTTTTCCGGACTCAACCATAGAATTGAAAAAGAATTGAAATGGTAATTAAGATTCCCTATTATTAATTTTCTACCCTATGTAATCCACATCCCTGCCGAATTTCTTCTGAAATTTCTTCAGTGCAATTTGCTTTGTCACTTCTGTCAGCTGCTCTGTCTTTTTGATCAGCTCGCTTTCTATGTCCTTTATTTCCCTGTCGAGCTTGTTTATGTCGATATTAAGGTTTAGGTTTTTGTCAAGCACTTTCAAAATCTCCTTGGCTCCTTTAATGCCCAGGTACATGGGGTGCCCGTATGTCTCTGCCAAAAATGATATTGCCTCTATGTTTCTTCTTGATGCAAGCCCGAGCAGCAGGCCTGAAACGCCGACAATCGGGCCCACTACGCCATACAGGTTGTTGCTTACCATGCTGCTCTTGTACTTGTTGATTATCTTTTTTGAGTTGCCTGTGCAGTAAACCCTTGGCTTTTTCGGAATGTCAGACAGCCCGATGCCTCCCAATGTGACCACCTCTGTGCCATGGAATTTCTCCACTATGTCAAGTATCTTCTCGGAGAACTCGTACGAGCTTATCTCGTCAATGGGCTGCACATCTCCTCCAAGAAGCAAAATGTCCCTCTTTCCCAGCTTTTTGTAAAACACTTCTACAACAGGCAGCTCAACGAGGTTGTCCTCGTTCACAAAAACAGAATGCGGAAAAGTATAGGAGGTTATCTCGTACAGCTTTTTAGCGCCCAGCTCGTCGATGAGAAAATCTACGGCAACCTTGCCAACGTTGCCTATGCCCGGCAGCCCCTCTATCAAAACGGGCTTGTCCAGCCTCGGGATTTTCCCGAACTGCATAATCTTCCAGTAGCTGTCCCTCATAGCATGCCTCTCCCAATGTACTCGCTAATCTTTGCCTTTCTCCTGTAAGAGCCTAATTTGCCGCCCGGGCTGTATTTCAGTGGCTTTGGGGCGATTGTCCTGCTGCCGCAGCCACAGACTTCTTTCATCGTATACTTATTGCACTTGCTGCACCTGAAAATGTGCCTCATGCCGACTCACGGCTGAATTCAGCCGTGCCCATGCGCTTTGCCGCGTAGCTTATCGCGCTTTCAGTTGCGCTCTTCATGATTTTTTCCGCTCTCTTGTAGTCGTCTGACGTGACTACAAACCTGTAAATCCCGGAGCCCATGTAGTTTATGCTGACCCTGCCTTTTGCGGCTTCCTCGGCGCTCTTCAGCGCGCCTTTTATCACGTCCATGCCGTCAGGCGCATAGCTGGTTATCTTAAGCCGCCCTTTTATTGTCACTTCGGGAACTTTTATCCTCTGCTTTATTGTTTCGCTGAGCACTTCAAGGTGCTTTTTGTCGATTCCAAGCTTTTCAAGTACGCTTTCGTCACTGACTGCTGACTCAAAAAATTCATGGAGCGACGATGCTTTCATCTTTTCGGATATCTCCCTGTACAGCTGCTCGACGCCCATTCCTATCTTGCCTGCCGTGTTTTCAATTATTTTTTCGGCATTCTGCTCCCTTTTGATGCCGTCTATTTTCCTCCTTTTTTCAGCCTCGTTAACCCTCCTCAATGACAGGTCTATGTAGCCTTTTTCCTGGTTAACCCTGAGGACCTTGCATACAATCTTCTTGCCCTCCTTTACAAAATCCCTTATGTTCCTTATCCTGCCCGGAGAAACCTCTGATATGTGTATCATGCCGCCCTTGTCGTATTCGTCAATGTTGACGAAAACAGAATGAAACTGCACGCTTGTAACCGTGCACAGAACTAGTTCGCTTTCCTCGGGAAAACCCTGCTTCTTGGACAGCATTTTGCCTATTCCAGAACTTCCAATACCCTTGCCTTTACTCTGCTCTTGCCGCCTGTCGGCTCTGCAAGAGTCTTGCCGCACACAAGGCAGTCAACCTTTGTTGCAGTCTTTCCGAATGTTATCTGCTCATTCTTGCATTTAGGGCATCTTATCTTTATGAATTTGCTTGTCGGCTCCCTTATTCTCATTTTGGCTTGCGTAACTTCCAGCCATTTATATACCTTTCCCTTGGTGCAGGAGATTAACCAAAAATTTTTAAATATAAGAAAATCTGAAAATCCTGATGGATAAAAACAAGCTTCCGTATGTTCTTCTTGCAGCTTTCATGGCTGCCTTTTTAGCCATAACGCTCAGGGGGCTGTCAACAATCCAGCCGGGCGATGAAAATGTGTACTATTACATGGGAAGGCTTGTAAGCGAAGGCAAAATGCCTTACCGGGATTTTTTCTTTGCCCACCCGCCATTGCAGATATACCTGATTGCATTGGTTTACAAAGCATTTGGATTCAGCATTGCTGCTTTGAAATCAGTATCCATGATTTCAACTTTAATAACCGCATTCTTTGTTTTTAAGATAGCAAAGGAAAAATTTGGCAGCAGCCAAGCGGTTATCTCGTCTTTGTTATTTTTGTTTAGTTATGGTGTAATGTTTAATTCTGTCTTTTCATTTGGCATAGAAATTGCAATGATGTTTCTGATTATCGGGGCTTATTTCCTGTTTAACAGAAGCAACTATGTTTTTGCAGGCATATTCTTCGGGGTTGCCGGCATAACCAGATTATTAAGCTTGGTTCCGATATTTATAGTATTTTGCATCGTATTTCTGTCGAACAAAAAAAGCTTTTTAAGATTATCTTCGGCATTTTTGATTGTTTTTCTGCTTGTCAACGGAATTTTTGCATTATTCCTGAAAGACGCTTATTTAAGCCCCGTTTACAAGTTCCATTTGTTAAAAAGCTTCGGGGGCAGGGAAAATTTCAGGGAATATTTTGATATAGTGAAGCTGAACTGGATTTTGTTTTTTTCCGCTTTCCTGTTTATTTTTATAAAAGATAAAAGGGCGGCTAACCCATTTTTTACTGTATCAGCCGTTTATTTGATATTTTTATTAATATTAAAAAGGATTTTCGGCTTTTATTTTATTGTCATATTCCCGTTCTTGGCCATAATTGGCGGATATAGCATCCTGTGGATTTATAAAAATGTGAGTTTTCAAAAAAAATTTGAAATGCTGATATTAGCCTTATTAACATTGATTTTTGCCTGGAATCTTGCAGCGGATATTTTATTTCTAGAAAAAGTGGGCTTTGGGGGCTTTGAAAGGGGCAAAGATTTGGCAGATTTTGTCAGTTCAAACTCTGATAAAAATACAATTCTGTTTGGTGATGACTCTGTTGTTCCCTTGTTGGCTTTGTCGGCAAACAAAAAGATAGCATTTGATTTTGTTGACACAAACAATGAGGTTTTTCTTTCTGGATTGGCGGACTTGAATAGTGTGCTGGGCAGGCTGAAGGGCAATGATGTCTTGTTTATAATAAGAAGCAGGCAGGGCATTTCGTATTTTAATGAAGTAAAAGGGTTCCTGAACCAAAATTGCGAGTTTTTAAGCCAGTTCCATGATAAAACAGAAGGGGATTATTTAGTGTACCGATGCAATTAATCACTTAAACTCTATCTTCTTTGCCCTGAAGCCCTGCCTTTGCACATGCATTTTCTTGCAGACCTTGCACTCGTACCTAAAGTCAGTCTTTTTTGTGGCTTTCTTGCCGGTCATCTTGAACTTGCTTATTGCGGGCTTGGAGTACCTTCCAAGATTGCCCTTGCCCCTTGCCCTTCCCCTTTTTCTTGCCCTTATCTTAGAGCCATACTTTAGGCTGCTTGGGCTCTTTTTCTTTGTAACCGTGATGGTATGCTCTGTGTGCTTCTTGCAGTAAGGGCAGTACCTGTTGACCAGCTTGGGCATTTTCATAAGAAAGTGGGTTTCAGCGTTATTTAAAAACCTTTTGCTATTTAATTCTGAAAATTATCGTCGGCAAAAATCACTCCTCTTTTATCTCATCCGCCTTTCCCTTGCCGATAAGGACATCTGCTATCTCGGAAGGCAGGTTCGCAATGTCCTCCTCGCCAAAAGGCCCGTACTCCTCCAGCTCGGTGCCGACAAACTTGGGCACGTGGCTTGTGAACCTCAGAAGCCTTGTGGGCTTTTTCAGCTCAATGGCTGGCCTGAATTCCTCCTTGGGCTTGATTTCAGCAGGCTGCATGAACGGCATTTTCTCGTTAAGCACGCTGTACAATATTGCATCCCTGTAATTGTCAAGAAGCGATGCCAAGGCGTCAAAAATGACTTTTTCCTCCTTCAGGAGCGCTGACGTGTCTATCAGGCTGGATTTGGTCCTGCTCCTGTCCAATGCCATGCTTATTATCTTCTTTTCCCTTCTCTCGTAAAGCTCCTTTAGGATTTTGTATATGTTCTCCAGCTGCCTTTCGGTTTTTCTCCCCTCGTCGGCTGCAAAGACAGAGTCGCTTTTTGCCTCGAGTATCTTTTTCTTGTCTTTAATGTAATTGATTGTATCGCTGAAGAAAGTAGGCTCCAGCTTCTGCAAGTCCGTCCTCTCCTTCTCCCTTTTCAGAAGCTCAAACAAGGTCTCATAAGTGATTACAACTTCCTGCATTTTCCACCCTCAAAGCCAGAAATAGGGCATGGTATTTAAATAATTTGTTGTTGATATTGGTTTGGCAAAAACAAAACTTTACAGATACCTTTTTAAAACTCTGTTCCGTGCCATAGCCTATGGCAGAGCTGGTATTTAGGGACTTGGGCTTTGAGCGGAACAATGGCAGGGTAAGGGTTAATTTCCTCAGGCTGTTTTATACTTATCTTGAGGAAAGCAGCCTTGAAAAAATAGCTCCGTTTGAGGTAAACAAGAATTCAATAAAATTTGATAATGTGCCTGAAAGCACAGCAAGAAGGAAATTTGAATTCCTTTTGTCCAACGCATTCAGGCAATTAAAAAACAGGCTCAACAACAAGACAACATTTTACATCCACCAAAGCTCAGGCATTCCGCTTATAGGGACTAATTACTTTGGCTTGATTGACAGGGGCACGAACATAATAGAGGTAAAGCCCATAACAAGCTGCAACATAAGCTGCATATTCTGCTCTGTGGACGAAGGCCCTTTGTCAAGAAGAAAGGCTGATTTTGTCGTTGAGAAGGATTACTTGGTTAATGAATTCAGAAAGATTGCTGAGTTCAAGAACAGCAGCAGCATTGACGCGCATATAAATGCCCAGGGCGAGCCAACCCTGTATGCAGACATGGTTGAATTGGTAAGGGGCATAATGTCTGTCAAAGGGGTTAAAAGAAGCTCCATAGACACTAACGGCACATTACTGACAAAACAGCTTGTTGACGAGCTTGCAGAGGCAGGCCTGACAAGGATTAACCTGAGCCTTAATGCCCTGGATCCTGAAAAAGCAGGCAAATTGGCAGGCTATCCCTACAATTTAGCCAAAGTCATGGAAATCGCAAGGTACATTCCTGCAAAAATGGACTTAATCATAGCGCCTGTCTGGGTGCCGGGGTTTAACGATGAGGAGCTGCCAAAGCTTGCCAGGTTTGCAGAAGAAATCAGAGCAGGCAAAAACTGCCCTGCAATAGGAATCCAAAACATGCTTAATTACCGCTTTGGAAGGAACATTGCCGAAAGCGTCCCAATGGACTTGTTCTATAAAAAGATGAGGGAGATTGAGCAGAAGCACAATGTAAAGCTCGTATTTGGCAAGTCTGCCTTTGATGTGGTGGAGTTGCCTGAGCTGCCAAAGCCGTTCAGGAAAGGGCAGGTTATAGAGGCAGAGATCGCCTTGCCGGGCAGGATAGGAAATGAGAAGCTTGCAGTAGCCAAAGACAGGCTTATTTCAGTGCCTGACTGCCACAAGGAAATAGGCTCAAAAGTGAAGCTAAGGATTAAAAGGACGAAACATAATATTTTCCTGGGGGAGTTATTGGATTAGGCTATTGTAAACAAATTTGTACCCTTAAGAATATAACTGAATCTTAACTGGCAAAGAGACTTTCACATCTTTTAGTCCTTGAGTTATTTTTCTGAACCCGTGAATGGCTATTCCAGTAACCTTATTTGTTAACCAAGAAATCTCCTTCTCTATCATAATAAATGTTTAGTTCGTTGCTCATTTTATCTAACCAGCTCCACATTTTCCATACCTTCAAATGCCCTGTCGCCCGTTAGAAAAATCCTTTTATTCTCTAGGGAATATATATACCCCAGGCAATCTATATAAGAAAATCTTGTTTTTGTATGGTTGTGTTTAAAAATCATAGCTTTAGCAATAAATGTAATCGGCAATTCTACAGCTATTTTAGAAAATTTATCTAGGAAGAAATCAGCTGTTTTATCATCATACTTCTTCAATAAAAAGTAGTATAACTCAGCCAAATTATCCTTTAATGTAACAGCATCGCTTTCTAAGTATTTTTCATAGCTTAAGCTGCCTTCTGCAATTTCTACCAAGGCATAAGTGTCAAAAAAATATCTCATTTTGTCAAAAAGGCCTAGTCAAACCTGCTTTTTAACTCTTCATCAATTTCCTTTAGAAGTTGTTCGGTAGATTTGTCGGATTTGGCCTTAAAATTTTTTAATTTTCCGAAAGCATCTTTCAGAGAATTTGTTTTTTTTGTTAGTATAATCTCTACTTCATCATTAATAGCCAGTCCCTCTTTCTTTGAGTGCTTCCTTTGGTAAGACTACCCCTATAGAATTCCCCCATGCCTTTAATTTAGCTTGTGATTTAAACATTTTAGTTAATTATATGTATAATTATATATAAATCTTTCTATTTTAAAAATTATATTAGAAATCAAACAAAAAAAGAAAGAAAAATAAAGGGTTTAAACCCTTAAGCTGTTGCTGGTGCAGCCACTGTCAACTGGTTGTTGACTTTCTTGACTACAACCTTTGTGCCTTTCAAGTTGGCTTTGTAGTCCTTGTAGTTTGCCACAACCTGTGCTGCGTTCCTTGTGTCCAATGCTGCGTATCCTGCCACTAGCATTGCCACATTGCCGTTTGTGTGCTCGAACAGCTCGATTCTGCCTTCTCCAGGCGTGAATCCTGCTGCACATTCTGCTGGGTTGCCCATTACTGTTGCAGCTGCCGCGTTTGCACATGGCCCGCCTACCAGTATTGAATTCTGAGCCTTGATGTCAGAGACTTCTGAAGCAAGCTTTGCAGCTCCAACTTCAATTCTCTGCACCGTCACAGCTTCTGTGGTTGATACTCCAACTTCGCTGAATGAAGCTCCTTTGGCTGTTACGTAAACCAATGGGTATCTTTGCGATTCTGGGTACTCCATCTCAAACGTTGCCGGGTCATTTGTTGGCGTCTCTCTTGTAATGAAAGCACCATAGCTTGTGTAACCATAGGCTACATTTGTTGTTCCGCTTGGTGTTCTCAGGTTAATCTGCCTGTTGCTAGCCTGACCACTTGTAAACCCTGCAACTGTGCCGTGAGCTACTTCCCCGCCTGATGCTGTAATGTTAACCACAAAGTCTGTTGTTCCTACATTCTCCCACGAGTCCTTTGCGTTTCCATCTACAAGTGCGTCCGGTGTCTTTATCGACACTATAATGCCATCGTCAGTACCACTAGTGCCATCAGCGCCTGCGCTCAAGTTGGTTAATCCAATCTCTGCGCCATACCTTGTTGTTATGTTGACAAACGAAGCGTTGATTGTTGATATTGCTCCGCTTGCATCCATATCAACGAAGATATCAAAATCCTGTGAATTCAGATCCGCTCTCCCTGAAACGTTGTCTCCAAGGAATATCCTAAAGTCTGCACCGCCCATCTTAAGCGTTGCCAATGGAACTGCGTTTGAAAACGTCTGCTCTATGGTGTCGCTTGTACCCACATCCTTGAACTTAAGCACTGGGTTGTCTGCTGTTACCTTGTCTGCGCCTTTGTACTGCAGGACAAAGGTTTTTCTTTCCCCCCTCTTCCTGCTTCCATCAGTTACGACAAAGTAGTCGTCTTTGGATATGGAACGATTCTCATTGTTGAGGAAATCCTTTCCAGTGTCACCAAATATCAACTGCGAGCCAGATGGAGTCTTTGCTATTGGTACGCTTACCTTGTTGCCATTGCCGTCAACGAACTCCAAGTTGTACTGGGTGCTGCCGCTTGTTTTCAAGGCAATCTTCTCTGTGTTGACTTTCTTCAGTCCCCTGTATTCAATGTCCCAGTTCTCTGTAAACAGAACTTGAGGCTCTGCGCCTGTTCCGCCTTCCTCCTTGATGGCATCGCTCAACTTTTTGCCTGCTGCAATAAAATAATTGTCGTCAGCAGTCATGTTGACGTGTATCTTGTTTATCTTGAAGGTTGAATCATCATCAGTACCTTCAATTATAACACTTGCATCGTCAATTGTTTCGTCGTCAACCTTCAGGCTGTTTGAGTGTATGACGGTGCCATTTATTGTTGCATCCTTCAATTCCAGCTTGTTTGCGCCGATAAAGAATGTTGCACTGTGGATACCGCCTGCATAATCCTGGTACAATACATCTGTCACTCCGACAGTTGTGCCGTCTGCCAGCTTGTCTGTGTCGCCGTCCTTCATCTTTCTTGTGGTTTGCCCATTAATGACAAACTGGGCTTCGTCAGCATCAACGAATTGCAATGTCACTTCATAGTCTTTTCCGCCGACTGTGTATGTCTTTGTCTGCTTTTCTATCAAAGTGTCTTTTCCTGCGCCACCCATTAAAGTCAAAACAGCGCTATCTCCTGCTGTGGTAACCCTCTTAGCTGTTACTATTGTGTACTTCTTGCCCATCATTGTCAGGTCAACATCCTGAAAGTCTGTCAGGAACAATCCTGTTGATGATGACGAACCTGCTGAGTCATCAACATCGCTTTCAAGGGCTGTTGTGAATTCAAGCAAGTACCTTGCTATTTCTTTTCCTGATTTAAAGTATAGATAATCTGCTGTAACATCATCGTCGTTTTCTGAATAGACAACGTATCCTGTGTCCATTGCTGTCTCTGTTCCAGGTCCCAATAAATATAAGTACTGGTTGTAAGGAGAAGTTCCCTTGTTGTTGTTTATGCTTCCAGAAGCAAGTGCCTTTAAGTTGTTCTTGTCAACGTATGTTGTGATGTTTCTTAAAGTTTCGATACTGGATATAGAATTTGTCAAATCCTCGCTCAACTCTAGGCGGTTTGATGTAGCCACTTGCCACGCATCGCCTTCAACTGCAACGCTTCCTGCTGATGTCACTGCTGCTGCCTTTGTAGCTGCGAACTGCAAGCTTGAAACGATGTCAGAAATACCAATGACGTCTTCAGCTGCTGCCTTGTCTCCAACGACTAGCACTCCGCTGAACTTTCCGTCCTTGACGAATGGTGATGGGTAATTAGCCAAATCTGCGGCTGCAAAAACGCTTGAGCCCACCATAATGGCTCCTGTTCCTAATGCAATCATCCTCTTTATAGCTTTTTGAAATCTCATCTTATAAACACCTCCAAGTGTTTTATTTTTTCTTAAGCATAATATTGCTTTTGAATATTATACTCTGTAGCAACGCCTCTTACGAAGCGTCCTTGTCAACTAATTTAATCTTAGCCATATTTAAAGCTTTTGGTATTATCATATACTAAAACATATATATTTTAGCATATATATGTTGTTTTTATATATTAAAAACCACCTTAGCAGTATATGAAAATAAAGGTAAACTATCTTTTCTTGCGCTTTCAGTGGTTTTTAAGATGCTCAGAAATGCCTTTTAGCATTTCCGACATATGAAAACAAATGGCATTTCTCATTGCTTATTATTAGTTTCGGTTGTTTTCAATATTGTAACTGCTTACAATTCAATCCTTTTAATCCCTTTAACTTTGTCAAAATGCCTGTCTAAAGAGGCGAGCTCTGTTATGCCATGGCTGTTCATGCATGCAACAACAAGGCTGTCGTCGAAGTCAAGTTTTTCTCCCTTTGATATTTCAATTGCATGTTGCAGTTCGTCAATGGAGGGAATCAAAATCGTTAAATTTTGGCAGCTTCTGAAAAATATCAGGGCATTCTCCATCTTTTTGTGGTCCTTAAACTTATTTTCTATCGCTATTATGCAGGTGTAGATTAAAAAATCGCTGGTAAATGCAGTAATTTCATTAATTTCCAAAGATTTCAAGAATTTTTCACATTCTTCAGCCTTGGCATCGTCAAAAAATACTTCAAGAAAAATATTTGCATCTATGAATACTTCTTCGCCCATAACTTAGTTGCCTCGTGCTGCAATTCTACAGACGTTGTTTTGCCTTTCAAATCGCTTAACATGCCTCTCACTAACTTAAACGGATCCTTGACTTTTGGGACTCTTGTAGATTGCTGCATCACCCAATTGCCTAAGGCTTCTTTTGTTGCTTTCTGCAAAGAGCCTTTTTGATAGCCGTATTTCTTCATCGCAGCTTCCCTGAATTTATGCTCCAATTCCTTTTCCAATTCAACTTTCAATACCATAAGTACTTATGTACTTAAGTACTATTTAAAGTTTTTGGTTTTTTAAATAGCCAAACCAACATTTAAATATAAAACATAAAATCCCAAAACCCATGCCCAAGCCAACAATCTCGCTATGCATGATAGCTAAGAATGAAGATGCTGATTTAGCCAATTGCCTTGATAGCGTAAAAGACATTGCTAACGAGATAATAATAGTTGACACAGGCAGCACAGACAAAACAAAGGAGATTGCAAAGAAATTCAAAGCCAAAATATACGACTTCAAGTGGGCAGATGACTTCTCTGCTGCAAGGAATGAAAGTCTTAGGCACGCAGCAAAAGACTGGGTACTTGTGCTTGATGCAGACGAAGCCCTGGACGAAGAGGGAAAGAAGGTGATAAAAGAATTAGCCAGCGGCAAAGAGGCTGATGCATTCCTGTTCCTGCAAAAGAATTACACCAATGAAACAAATATTGCCGGCTTTGTAAATGAGGAGCACAAAAAAGGCGATAAAACTTATGCCGGATGGTACGGCTCTTTGATTGCAAGGCTTTTCCGCAACAAAAAGGGCTATTCCTTTGAGGGCGCTGTGCATGAATTGGTTGAGCAGTCCATAGAAAAAAAGAATGGAAAAACAGCCGCAACCAATATTGTTTTGCACCATTACGGAAATGCAGAGCCGGCAGCAAGAAAGAAAAAACTGCAGTTCTACCTCGGGCTTTGCAAAAGGAAAGTAAAGCAAAGCCCAAGCGATTCTTCTTACTATGAGCTGGGCGTGCTGCAGAAAGAAAACAATAATCTGGATGATGCAGCCAAAGCTCTCAAAAAAGCAGTTGAGCTTAATCCAAGCCACAGCATGGCTTTGTATGAATTGGGTGTTGTTTACGAGCAGCAGAAGGATTATGACAAAGCCATAAAGAACTACACTGAATCGCTGAGAATAAAGGAAAATAGCGAGGCATTCCAAAGCCTTGGAGTCTGCTATCTGAAAAAAGGCATGCTTAAGGAAGCCTACAGGAATCTTGTAAAGGCAATGATGCTTAACCCAAACAAATATACCATATATAACAACCTTGGCGCTGTCCTTGAAAAGCTGGGCAATTATGACAATGCCGTGCAGATGCTGACTGTTGCCACAAAGCTAAACCCAAGCAATACAATAGGCTTCTACAATCTTGGAGTTGCATTGGACAAGAAAGGCAGTTTCGGGGAGGCAATTCCTGCCTATGAAAAGGCTGTTGAATTAGGGCATTCCAAAAGCGAGGAAATAAGGAAAAGGATTAAGCAGCTAAAATATATTATTGCAAGCACGCCCGGCTACAGGTACGGGTTCAAGGTGGGCGGTTGATTTTACCCCTCTAATATCTTATAAAACGTATCAAATATCGGCGTATCAGTAATTGCAAGATGGTACTCAATGCCAATCTTGTTGCAGACTTCCTCTATCTTTGCGCAATGCGCGTCAAGCTGCTGCTGGTACTCCATCCTCATTCTTGGGCTGACAAAAGTCCGAAGCATGCCCTTTGTCTCGCTGTCAATCAGCTTCATGTCGCCCTCAAACTTAAGCTCCTTCTCAGTCCTGTCAAAAACCTGGATTATCTTTATGTCATGGTCTCCCAATAAATAGAAAGCCTCCCTTATCTCCTCTATGTTCACAAGAAAATCAGATGCAATCACGAGCATTGACTTGCTCCCTATAACCTTCTTATACTGCCTTACTGTATCAATCAGTTTCGAGTAGCCCTTCGGCTTTATCGAGTTAAGATGCTGCACCATTGCAGCCAAATGCGACATGCCCCTTCTCGGCTGGAAGATCTCAAGCTGGTCTGCAAATGTGGAGAACTGGAACTTCTCATTGTCCCTCAGTGCAAGATACGCAAACCCGACTCCAATCATTGAAGCGTAGTCAAACTTGCTTACGGGCTTGCCAAACCCCATTGAAGCGCTTCCGTCAATTATTATATGCACAGTCAGATTTCTTTCTTCTTCCTTGACCCTTATGTATAGATTGTCAGTCCTTGCGTACACCCTCCAGTCAATCAGCCTTATGTCGTCTCCCGGCGCGTAAATCCTGAAGTCCTTGAAAGTCGAGCCCCTTCCTGCGGCAATAGATTTTCTGGGTCCGGCAAGATTGGAAGTAACCCTTTTATTGACTACAAGGTTGAACCTTGTCAACTGGTCGAGAAAGCTGGTGTCAATCATTTTATTTAATTTGATTTATTTTTACCATCTTTTATTTAATCAATATTTTATCGGCTTAAACAAGCACAAGCGGGTTTCCTTAATCACTTTCACATTAAGAGGACGCTCTCGTTATTACTTCAAAATTTTGATTTTGAAGTTCCCAAAAATCTATAAGATTTTTTAGGATTTTTAATTTATTTTTTATCGAGTGTATTTTTTTATTTCATTATTTCACCTTGTCCAAAATCTGCTTTATTGCATCGTCTTTGCTCATGCCTTTCCTTTCAGCCTCGAAGTTCAGGATTATCCTGTGCCTCAGGATAGGGTAAGCAAGTATGTTCAGGTCCTCGTTGCTTACATGGTTCCTGCCCTGCATCAGCGCCCTTGCCTTTGCTGCAAGAATCAAGCCTATCGACGCCCTTGGCGATGCTCCGTATTGTATAACTTCCTTGTTCTGCCTCGTTGCAAGTATAACCTTCACAGCCCTCTGCTTGATGTCGTTGGCAATCGGCACCTGCCTTGTCAGCCCCTGCAGGGTAAGCAGGTGGTTTTTGTTGAGCATGACCTTGAGCTTTGCATCCTTTGACTCGGCTGTAAACCTGTCGACAATCTGCAATTCCTGCTCATAAGTTGGGTAATTCACTGCTATCTTCAGAAGAAACCTGTCAGCCTGCGCCTCAGGCAGAGGGTAAGTGCCTTCCTGCTCAATGGGATTCTGGGTTGCAAGCACGAAAAAGGGCAAGTCAAGCTTGAATGTCTGCGTGCCCACAGTCACTTGCTTTTCCTGCATCGCCTCCAGCAAAGCCGATTGTGTTTTTGGAGTTGCCCGGTTGATCTCGTCTGCAAGCACCACATTTGCGAAAACAGGGCCCGGCTGGAACTTGAAATTTCGCTTTCCGCCTGATTCCTCTATGATGTAAGTGCCTGTGATGTCAGAAGGCATCAGGTCAGGGGTGTTTTGTATCCTGCTGAACTTCAGGTCCATAATCTGGGCAAGCGTCCTTACTGTCAGTGTCTTTGCCAGCCCGGGGTAGCCCTCAAGCAGTGCATTGCTGTCGCACAGGATTGCTATCATAATCTGCTCGACAATCTCCTCCTGCCCTATGATGACCTTGCCGGTCTCCTTCTTCAGCTCGTCGAATATCTGCTTGTAATTTTTTGTTATAGCCACATTAATCACCTCAATGGTTTTTTGTTTAAGATTCTCATATTATTTTAATTTTCCAATCAAACAGCAAAAGCGGTTTACTTTTCTCTCCTTATGAAATTACAAAGTCGCTCTCGTAATTTTTGAATTTTAAGTTTTTTAATATTATTTTTTTAAAGTTATCGTGATTGTTCTTATTAAATTATTTTTATTGCCACACTATTACTATTTATTCTTTACCCCTCGGCAAGCTTCTTGAAGTAATTCTTCACCAGTTCCTGCTGCTCCTGGGGGATATTCTCCTCGTAAGCGGTTGTCTCCCTCACTGTAAGCTCTTTCGGGAACACCGAGTCAAACTTCTGCTGCTGCGCCTCTCCCTCCTCTTTTACATTTATCTTGAAGTCAACGGGCTTTATCCTTATGTTAAGCTCCTTGTCGCCGAGCTTTGCAACGTCATTCTTGCCGTAAATGTCCTCGCTTGTGTTCAGCTTGACGGCGACAAAATTGCCGACTCCCTTGGGGCCCTCGAATATGTCAGGCACCTTGCTCTTGGCAAACTCCAGAAACTTTATGTTGAGTGTTGCCGCGAATATTATCATGAACGAGAGCAGCATTATCCCGAAAATCTTGTATGACAATATCCTGGGGTTTATGAACATCGACAGGCCGACATTCTTCATCTCGCTTGTAACCTCGTATTCAAGCTCCTCTACAATCGGGTTGCTCATGCCTATGTTGTCGGCAGCTGTCCTGAGCTTTTCCCTTAAAGGGGCGTATTTGCTCTCGACAATGCCGGGCTTGTACGACCTGAAGCTTATGTAGGAGTAAAAGCCGAGATAAGCCAGCGCGGGAACCAGCGCCCACAAAGGCTTGAAGTCCAGAACCGACAATACAAGGTAGAACACAAGAAACACCATTGTAGTGTTAACTATATTCTCAAAGAATATAAGCTCATTCAAAGTCCTGTTGATTTCTTTAACTACTTGTGAAAATTCTTTCATGTCAAAAATCACCTTTTATTTTGTTAGTTCTTTCTGCTTTTGCAAGCCTGTCACGTGATTTTTGACCATGCTCAAAAATTTTGCAATATTTCACGTATATTAAAATTTTTGACATTTTAGCAAGTTTCTGAGACTCCTGCTGTTGATTTTAGGCAGTCAATTTTTTTATTCAATTTTGTGACATCTGATTTCAGGTTATTCACCTGGGTTGTCAAGTCCGCTGCAAGCTTTGCATAAGATGCCAGCTGGCTCTGCGTTTCGCTCAACCTGGCGCTTGTGCTCGCCAAGCTTGATTTTGTGCTGGCTAATTCCAGCTCAAGCTTTTTCTTGTCACTTTCAAGCTGGTCCCTCTCGGATTTTGTATCGACAAACTTCTTGCTGATGCTCTCCTCCTGCTGCTTCCTGAGCTGGAGCTGCGTGCTTGTTTCGTTAAGCGCGCCCCTTTTTGACTCAAGCTCCTTGCTTATGGATTCAAGCTCATTCAGCTTTGTCTCATAGCTTCTCGAGACATTCTTGAACGTCGTCTGGTAGTAGACTGTGAAGCCGCTGAACATTATCAGCGCTGCAACTATCAGCAGCAGCAGCCCGAGGTTGACATCCCTTTTCATTACTCCCATTTTTGTTGCACTACGCTGTTACACTACATCTGAATCCATTTATTAATATATCATTTCTGCACATTCTCCCTGTACCGCCTGAATGCTATCTCGGCCAAAAACAGCACCATTGCGATTATTGCGAACGGCCACCTGTAATCAGTTGAGTCTATTTTAATTCTTTTCGATTTTGCCTTTATAAAGTCTATTATTCCCTTGGTATCATCCGGGTCAAAAGACTTGCCTCCTGTCTTCTCAACAAGCTTCATGAACTCCGGGCTTATGCCCATGTTTGCATATTCGTCATTGTAGTTGGCTGCGAACGTCGCTCCAAGTATTTCCCTGTAGCCTGTTTCTTTTGGGAAGTATGGGGCAGCGTAAAGGTTTGTGTCTATCTTTGCGAATGAAAGCCCCTCTGAATTAGGCATTTCCCTCGATATGACATTGACGCTTGTGGATTTCCCAAGCACGGTATCCCTTATTGTGACGTCGTAGCTTTTTTTCCTTCCCAAGTCGCCTATTGCCCAGTTTATGCTCTTTGACACCAGTTTGGAGTTTTCCTTGTTCAAGAGATCACCTGCCCATTTCAGGCCGTCGTCGGTTGTGAAGCTCACAACCCTTCCCAAGCCGAACCTCCATACGACAAGTATCGGGATGTTCTTGTGGGTTGTAACCAGCATCCTCGCAGAAGGCTTCGGGACAGCATAGTTGTAGCCTGAAACCGTTGCATGCATATTGTCCAAGCCAAGCGTTATGAAATGGGTTGTGTCAATCGGGACAAGGGTGTTGTAGAATTCCTCGCCTTTGCTTTCGTCTTTGTCGGCGAACTGCACCTTGAGCTTGTTGCCTGCATCAGCCTTGTAGTAAACCCCCTCCCCAAGCGCAGCCATATTGGCAAGGAAAAGGTTGTTGTCTGTCGCAAGGCTGTCTGTCTCTGTCCCGACGCCGACGACAAAAACCTTTGTGCCTTTTGCGTTGACTGTCCTTACAAGGTCAAGTGTATTGTCCCTTAATTGCTGGTATGTTGTCTTGCCGTCGCTGACAAAGATGATGTTCTTGCTTCCACCGACTGTGCTCAGCAACTGGAAGCCGCCCTGAATTCCGATGTCAAAGCAGGACTGCCCGTCAAACTTCAGCCTTGAGATTTTTTCCTTCAATTCTTTCTTTATTTCCTTCAATGGCTTTATCGGAGACACAACAAATGCCTGGCATGGAGTAAAGCCAAACGCAACAGCGCCCACATTGTTCTTCTCGCTCAGGCTGTCCACAACGCTCAGCGCAAGAGCCTTCTCGACTGCGATATAGTCTTCAGTGCCCTGGGATATGTCAATAACAATCGCAATGTTTATGTCGCTTTTGTTCTGCTCTTCTCCGGCTCCGATCTTTATAGGCAGCAAAGTCTCTAGCAGCGTTCCCTTGTAGCCGCCCCTGTCGAACGAGCTTTCTCCGCCGATGAATATCAGGCCGTTGCCGTCTGAGACATAGTCGCTCAGCAGGCTCACAGATGAAATGAGCTTTGAAGCCCTGATGTCGTTGATGATTACAGCCATATAATCCGACAAGTCGCTGGGCACGCTGCCTTTAACCTCAAGCTCGTATATCTTGTTGAGCTCCTGCGCCAATGGCGAGTTTTTTTCAGTCACGTAAAGCACTTTAGGCCTTGGCACTATCTTAATGCTCTTGTAAAACACATTGTTTTGCGGGAAATAGTCGTCTTTTCCGACGTCAAGCAGCCTTGCAGTCAGCTTGTGGTATTCTCCCTGAGGAAACTTTTTCGAGAACACGTATGTTTCGGACTTGCTGGACTGCTCCTCAATCAGAGGCGTTGTGTCGTCCATTGCAACCTGCAAAGTGTAGGGAATGTTTTTGCCCACTACAGATACCCTCACTACAAAGTCGCCTTCCGTGTCCTTTATCAATTCATCAGGGCCTTCAATTACTACTCCAACATCGCTGTTGGCAGTCTCCATCCTCAAAGTGCTTACAGACGAGTTTATGTTGTTTGCAAAAAGCATTATGTCGCCAAGGAGCTTGCCCTCGTTGTTGACTCCATCGGTGATTACCATAACATTGTCGTTGCCCTCTATGTTGTTGAGTATGCCGTTGCCTATTGTCGAGTGCTCTCCATTCGAGATTGTCCTTATGTTAACTGGGATTGAGCCCTCCAGCTTCTTGTAAAGCTCATACGCAATGCCGGGGTTGTACAATGCCATCGAGCTTGAGTTGTCAACCAAGATTGTCAGCCTTGGGTCGCCGGGCACTGTCTTGCTCTCGAGCACAAAGGGAGATGCAATCGCAGCCATGAGCAATGCAACCGCAATGCCCCTCAATGCAAGCACGACCCTCCTGTCAAACCTTTTTGACTTGATGTATGCTTCAAGCTCGAGCCTGTTGCCGAACTTGACAAATGTTTTCCTCGTGAACCAGAAAATCAGCAGCAGCACAGGCACGATTGCAACAAGCACGTAAGAATACCTTGCACAGTAGCTTGAAACGCAGTAAATGCTCGAATAGTCCGGTATTATTAATGCCATTTTGTTATATATCGCCCCTCCTCTTTATGTAAAAAAATTCAGTCATCATGAACAAAAACACGAATACCAGTATGGTGAGCTCAAGGCTGAAATCATGCGCCCTGCTCTCCCTGCCAAGCAATCTTTCCCTCTCGGTTTTTTCCTCCACTTTTGAGGGAATGGAAATGTCGGATTCCTTCTCGTCGAGAAGGTTGACTGCAATTTTCTTGTTGTCAAACTCGTAAATTCCAACCTCGTCCATGAGCAGCTTTGAAGTCGTCAAGGTTGAAGAGGGCGTTTTTACCTTCTGCTCGTTTATCGTCACTATCCTGCCTGTCTTGTGGTTGAACTCCTTGATGTCCTCTGCGCCAGCCATGAAGTTTATCAGCAGGCTCCAGAATATCGGGTAGGACGGCAGGGTCTTGAAGTCGCTTGTGTCGTCCAGAATCCCGTAATACGCAACCTTCCCCTTTTTCTTGTCGCCGTAAACAATCAATGGAGTCTTGTCGTCTGCAGATGCAAAGGTTATCGTGCCCCTGTTAGCCTCTGCCCCGAAGTACGACGCTGTTGTTGTAAAGCACCTCTCCTTCTCGAACTGCTTTGTTATCTGGTTGATAGTCTCGACGCACACTTTTGTCGGCTTGTTCAGCTTTGCTTTCAGCTCGACGACAGGCAAGCCCCTCATGTTTACCGAGCCCAAGTCGTCCTGGGCAGATATTATGAAATTGCCGCCGTTATCAACATAACGCTCAATGTCCTCGAAGGTGCCGGGCACAAGCTCGCTTTTCTTAACCTTGTAGAATATTACTGCATCATGCTTGTACGGCTCTATTTTCTGCTTTTTCGTGTTGATTGTAAGCACAGGGGGATTGACAACATTAAGCTCTATGTCCTTTGCAGACCCGAGCGCAAGCTCGAGATTGCTGTTTTTTTCATTGGTTATCAGCAGCACGGAATTTTTTATCTTCGGGGGAGTTGCTATGTAGGCTGCATCGTCAGCTTCCAAACTGTCTTTCGGCTCAAGCTCTATTTTTGAGATGCCTGCAGGCGTGTCAAACACGAAGTTTTCAATCGAATGGGGGGCAATGGTCACTTTTGTCTGGGTTAGGACATTGCCGTCCTTCAGTATTTTTATGTTCCTCTGCGCCGGCTCGCTGCCGAAGTTCTTGATGTAGACTTTTGTCGTGTATTTGCCGACCTCGAGCCTTGTTATGCCGGCATTTTTTGCATTGTTCGAGACGTCCGCAAAATCAACAAGCTTGTCATCTGCCGAGATTGCAGTGCGGACAACCTCTATGTCAGGCCCCTCTGTAGGCAGGAAATCACTGAAAACTATGATTCTTCCGGGACTGTCGCCCAAAATGTCCTTTGCAAGCAGCAAAGCATCCCCGAGATTTGTCGAGGTTGCCCTTGGCTTTATCTTTGCAAGCACCTGGAGCGCCACCTCTGTGCTCTCGCCTTCCAGCGCAATCAATGGAGTTGCCTCTGCCATGATTATGCTGTTTCTCCCGCTCAAAGACTTTTTCGCCTGCTCCAGTGCCTTGTCAAACCTTGAAACGCCGTTTTCCTTGGCCTGCATTGACGCGCTGACATCGAGTATTATGACGGTGTTTTCCAGCGTGACATCATAGTTCAGCTTCATGTACGGCGCTGCAGCCACTGCCGCCAATCCAAGTATTGAAAGCAGCTGCAGCAGGAAAAGAAGATTTGTCATCAGCTTCTGCAGGAACGAGTACTGCCTGGACCTCTTGTTGTCCTGCATTATGAACATCAGTGAAGGTATGATTTTATCCTGCGGCTTGGGCCTCCTGAGGTAAAGGATGACAAAGACAGCTACAGCTATAAGCGCCAGCAGTCCAATCGGCCTGTGAAAGGGCAAGGTCACCATTTTATTTGATTACCGTCCATTTTTTATTTTGATTGTTGAAATAGCAAGCGGGTTACCTCCAACCGCAAAATCGGTTGACGCTTTGGGCGACATTCGCTTCGCGAAGTCCCCCTTTCAGAGGTCGCTCTCGTGATTGTTTTATTTATTATTTTATGCATTTTATTCAATTTACTTTTTTATTATTTTATCGGTACATTATCTTTATCTTGTCCTCTGAATCCTTGCTTTTTAGCTTGTGATAATTGTCGTCGGCATAGCAGTCATCTTTGTTCAGGTCGAGCTCGATCACGTCGCTGCTTTCCAGCGCAGCCTCGACCTGCCTCCGGGTTTTTCCCATGAGCCTTGCAAGCTCGTCGATATTCATTTGCGCCTCCTTTTTCCCAGTATCAGGCCTGCAAGCTCCCTGGGGTTGACAATCTCCTTGACAAGGACAAGTATGTCGTTGAACTCGTACCAGTACACTTCCGAGTCCTTTGATATGTTCATGTCCCGCCTCCCCTCCTGCGGCAGTGTGAGCTGCCCCTGCCCGGTCAGCCTCGCCTTCCCTATGAATTTCGCGTTCATTGTTATTAATATTAATATTTTTAATAAAAATAAAGTATTTTTTAGAACTATTAAAAGTAATATTTATAAATGTTTCGGTTTTAAATAGAATTTACCAGTTTATGTGCAAAGCCCCAAAAACCACAACCTTTATATAGTACTGCTTGTATACCAATTCAGCTGATTTTAGCGATTTTTAACAACTAAGGGGGGAACGAAAAATGACAAACCAAATACAACCTATATTTATCCTGCCGGAAGGCACCCAGAGAAGCGTCGGGAGAGATGCTCAAAGAACAAACATAATGGCTGCAAAGATAGTTGCAGAAACAGTAAGAACCACATTGGGCCCGAAGGGAATGGACAAGATGATTGTGGATAGCATGGGAGATGTCACAGTCACAAATGACGGTGTCACAATTTTGGAAGAGATGCAGATTGAGCATCCTTCTGCAAAGATGATTGTTGAAGTTGCCAAGACTCAGGAAAACGAGGTTGGCGACGGGACAACAACAGCGGTTGTTTTGGCAGGGGAATTATTGAAGAATTCTGAAAGATTGCTTGACCAGGACGTGCATCCTGCCGTCATAGCAAGGGGCTACAGGCAGGCAGCGGACAAAGCCTTGGAAATATTAAACAGCATGGCTGAGAAGATCACTCCAAAAGACGAGAATGTGCTAAGGCAGATTTCAATGACTGCAATGACTGGAAAAGGCGCTGAGTATGCAAAAGAAAAATTAAGCGAGCTGGCTGTAAAAGCAGTCAAGCTTGTTGCAGAAGACGACAGCTCGGTTGACTTGGACAATATAAAGATTGAGAAGAGGGCAGGCGGCTCTGTTGAAGATTCTGAATTAATCAAGGGAATAGTTATTGACAAGGAAAAGGTGCATTCAAGCATGCCAAGGCTTGTGAAGAATGCAAAAATAGCGCTGCTGGACAAGGAAATAGAGATAAAGAAAACAGAGATCGATGCAAACATAGAAATCACATCCCCGGACCAGCTGCAGGCATTTTTGGACCAGGAAGAGAAAATGCTGAAGAACATGGTTGAGAGCATCGCAAATTCCGGCGCAAATGTTTTAATATGCCAGAAGGGCATTGACGATGTCGCGCAGCATTTCCTTGCAAAGAAGGGAATTTATGCCGTGAGGAGGGTTTCAGACTCGGACATGAAAAAGATTGCAAAGGCAACAGGAGGCTCTGTCGTGAGCAACCTGCATGACTTAAGCAAGGACGACTTGGGATTTGCAGGCGCTGTAGAGGAAAGAAAGATCGGAGACGACGAATTTACTTACATAGTGGACTGCAAAAACCCGAAAGCCGTGACAATCCTTGTAAGAGGGGGCACAGAGCATGTCACAAACGAGATTGAAAGGGCAATTACAGACGCTGTTGGAGATGTCGCAGCTGCCCTGAAAGACGGCAAGGTTGTCGGCGGAGCAGGCGCCCCTGAAGTTGAGCTTGCAATGGAATTAAGGAAATATGCAGAATCCTTAAGCGGAAGGGAGCAGTTGGCTGTGCAGGCATTTGCCGACTCAATGGAGATAATCCCAAGGACTTTGATTGAGAATGCAGGCTTGGACCCGATTGACATAATGACAGAGCTGAAATCTGCCCATTCAAAAAAGCAGAAATGGGCTGGTGTTGACGTATTCACAGGCAAGATTACAGACTCATGGAAGAAAGGAGTTATCGAGCCTTTGAAGATAAAGACACAGGCTGTAAGCTCTGCCTCAGAAGTCGCAATAATGATATTAAGGATTGATGATGTGATTGCATCTTCTGGCTCAAAAGGCAAGGCACCGCAAATGCCGCCTGGAATGGGCGGAATGGGTGGGGAGGAAATGGGCTATTAAAGCCCTTTTTTATTTATTTTTTCTTATTGTTTTTGTTTCATAAAAATATGGATTTTTGCTTCGCAATCAATCTATAAGGTGTTTTTACTCTTCAACCTAATTAAAGCTGCTTTTCTGTGTGCATCAAGCCCTTCTATATCTGCAAGTTTTGAAGCTGTCTTAATCATACTTTTTGGAATTTTTCTAGCAAATTTCTGATACGTTACAATCTTTACAAAGTCTTTTACTGATAGTCCTCCAGTATATCTAGCTGCACCATCTGTCGGAAGTACGTGATTAGTGCCACTACAATAATCTCCAAAAACTTCTGCTGTATTCTCTCCTATAAACAACGAGCCGTAATTTTTAAGTTTCCTTACTACGTTTTCTGGATTTTTTATTTGTAATTCCAAGTGTTCTGGTGATTTTTTATTAGCTATATTTATTGCCTCATTCAAATTTTTAGCAATGATTGTATTACTATTTTTTAAAGATGATTCCGCTATACTTTTAGTTTTCAATCTAGGCAATTGAATTTTAATTTGTTGATTTACTTTTTTAGCTAATTTTCTTGACGTAGTTACTAAATCCACTTTAGCATTTATATCGTGCTCTGCTTGTGCAAGTAAATCAGCAGCAATAAACTCAGGATTTCCAGTTTCATCCGCTATGATCATAACTTCACTAGGGCCTGCCAAAAAGTCAATTCCACAATCTCCATAAACTGCTTTTTTAGCAGCAGTAACATAAACATTTCCAGGACCAACTATTTTATCAACTTTAGGAATTTGTTTTGTACCATATGCCATTGCTGCTATCGCCTGCACACCACCAATTTTGAAAATTTTATCTGCTCCTGTAATATCAGCAGCAACAATTGTTTCTGGCTTTATTTTTGGAGAGCAAGCTATTATTTCTTTAACTCCTGCAAGTTTAGCTGGAATAATACACATTAAAGCAGTTGAAGGAAGCGGATAATTACCTCCAGGAATGTAAACTCCAATTTTTTCTATAGGAATTACTCTTTGCCCTAATATAACTCCATTTTTCCTTACTTCAAAATTCTTGAACTGCTTGATCTGTTGTTTAGCAAAGAATTCTATGTTTTTCTTTGCGAATTTTAGAGCCTTAATTGTTTCTTTATTTACTTGCTTATAAGCTTGTCTAATCTCTTGTTTTGTAACTACAAATGAATTTAAGCTAATTTTATCAAATTTCTTAGTGTAATCTCTAATTGCAGCATCTCCATTATTCTTAACATCTTCTATTATCTTATTAACAATTTTCATCTTCTTCGTCTCCACAATTCATTTTCAATGTCTTTAACATCAATTCCATTTTTAGCCATTAAGATAAAAATGAAATAAAGCAAATCCGATACTTCCCAAACTAAATTATTTTTGTCTGTGTATTTTAAAATTTCTAAACATTCTTCTTTTAGCTTTTGTTTAATTTTATTTTCATTAGTTGCTATTTTTGAAGTGTAAGATTTATCTCTTGGATTCTTTATTCTATCAACTACTACATCGTATAATTCCTGAAAACTAAATTTTTTCTCATCAAAACAAGAGTATCGTCCATAGTGGCAAGCAACATTTTTTTGCTTGACAGTAAATAATAAAGTATCTCTATCGCAATCATACCTAACTTTAATAATTTCTTGGTAGTTTCCTGAAGTTTTGCCTTTAGTCCAAAGCCTTTTCCGAGACCTGCTATAGTAGGCTGCTTTTCCTTCCCTGAATGTTTTAAATAATGACTCCTTATCAGAAAAACTCAACATTAATACTTGATTTTGTTCATCTTGAACAATTGTAGGCACCAATCCATTGTTTTTATTGAAATCCAAAAGGGAAACAAATGCCTCATCTAATTTTATTTTTCCAGTATACAAAGCCATTCCCAACTGAGAATTCACGCCTAAATCTTCCAATAATTTTATTTCACTTATAAAAGAAATGCCACCAGCTACTGTTAGCTTATTTTGGGTTGATTCTTTTAGTTTCTTGATTTTTCCGAAATCTATGCCTTTCATTAAGCCTTCTCTGTTTACATCAGTAAAGAGAAATTCACAGCAATATGGCTCCAGCTCTTTTATCAAGTCACTTGCAGTTCTATTAGTTTTTGCAGTCCATCCTTTATTGACTACAATATTATCTCTTGAATCAATAGCTGCTATAACCCTGTCTCTCGATAATTGCTTCAAAAATTTTGGTGTTGCTTTTGTTCCAATTATAATTTTTTTTGCGCCAGCTTGCAGTATTTCATTTGCCTTTTCTATTGTCCTTATGCCTCCTCCAACTCTGCAATCCGCAATTTTACAAATTTTCTTAATTAATTCAAGATTGTTTCCTTTTCCAAAAGCAGCATCTAAATCAATTACAGCAATTTCTCCATATTTTCTGAATTCAAGGGCTAATTCTAGCACGTCTTCTCTTTCAAGCACTTTTTCTTTACCTTGCTTTAATTGAACTGCTTTTCCGTTAATTAAATCTATACTTGGAATTATCATATTCTTACCTCTATTCCCTTCTTTTGCAAATATCTTTTGACTTGCTTTATTGAATATTTTTTATAGTGAAATATGGAAGCAGCAAGTGCAGCGTCTGCTTTTCCTTCCTTAAACACTTTGGCTATGCTCTCTAAAGAGCCTGCCCCACCTGATGCTATTATTGGTATGTTTACACTTTCTGAAATTTTCCTAGTTAATTCCAAATCATAGCCTTCCTTTGTACCATCTTTATTCATTGAAGTAAGAAGTATCTCTCCTGCACCAAAACTTTCAACTTTTTTAGCCCATTCAATTGCGTCTAAGCCTGTTGATTGTCTGCCACCCTTTACAAAAACTCCCCATTTATTCTTGATTTTTTTGGCATCAATTGCTACAACAATGCACTGGCTTCCAAATTTTTCCGCTGCTTCTTTAATCAAATTAGGATTATTAATTGTTGCTGTATTAATTGAAATCTTGTCAGCACCAGCCTTCAGTAAATTTCTAATATCCCCTATTGTGCTGATTCCACCGCCAACAGTAAATGGGATAAAAATCTGTTTTGCAACTTTTTCGACTAAATCAATCATAGTTTTCCTTTTTTCATAAGAGGCGATTATATCTAAGAATACTAATTCATCTGCTCCGTCTTCATAGTATTTTCTAGCAAGTTTTACAGGGTTTCCAGCATATTTCAGATTAACAAAACCTTTACCTTTTACAACTTGTCCATTCTTTACATCCAAGCATGGAATAACCCTTTTTGTCAGCATTTTAACCATCTCTTCAGCAATTCAATTCCGGCTTTTCCGCTTTTCTCAGGGTGGAACTGCATAGCTGTTATATTATTAGACTTTATAGCACTAACAAAATTGCCATTATAATCTGTAATGGTTGCGATTATGGAGTCATCTTTTGGAATAACGTAGTAGGAATTAACAAAATACATGAAATCAACTTCGAAAATACTTTTCTGCTCGAGGAAAATCTTATTCCAACCGATTTGTGGAACTTTTCCTTTTCCAAATTTTACAACTTTTCCTTTAAAGATAGATAACCCTTTAACTTTTGGGCTTTCTTCACTTTCTTCAAACAGCCCTTGAAGCCCCAAACAAATTCCTAAGAAAGGTTTTCCACTTTTGATAAAATTTTTAATGGGATTCACTAAGCCCTTTTTCTCTAAATTTTCCATCATGTAGCCAAAAGAGCCGTCGCCTGGCAAGATTAGCCTATCAGCTTTTAAAATATCTTTAGGCTCGTCACTTATTATGCTATCTAGATTTAAGTAATCAAGTACATTCTTTACACTTTTCAAATTTCCGGCTCCATAATCTATTATTGCTATCATTTTCTAATTAAACCCTTAGTTGATGGCATTTCTTTCAAAGCCCTCTTATCCTTTGAACATGCCATTTTCATTGCTTTTGCAAATGCCTTAAACAATGCCTCAATTTTGTGGTGGTCACTTCTTCCATATTCTATTTTAAAAGCTAAATTAGCCTGTAAACCTATTGAAAAACCATAAAAAAAGTCTTCTAGCAAGTCAGTATCAAGATCACCACAAAATCTTCTTTGTAGTTTTCCTTTAAACTTTAGGTAGGGCCTTCCTGATATGTCCGCAGCTACAATTACTAAGGCTTCATCCATAGGAAAAATGAAATAACCTGCCCTATTGATTCCTTTTCTATTTCCTAAAGCTTTGTTGAAAGCTTGACCTAATACAATTCCAGTGTCTTCTATTGTGTGGTGCTGGTCTACTTGTAGGTCTCCTTTTACATTTAATTGGATATCAAAAAGTCCATGCTTTGCAAAAGATTCAAGCATGTGCGTAAAAAATCCAATCGGAGTTTTGATAGCATATTTACCTTTACCATCAATATTTAACTTTATTTCAATTTCTGTTTCTTTTGTTTTCCTTATGATTTTAGCTATTCTCACTTTAATACCTCCATTATCTCGTTGATATTCTTAATTACAATTTTAGCACCATTTTTTATCAAAAGATTTCGCAATTGTGCAGATTTATCTTGTGGCGGCAGAATGCCAATAGATTTTATATTTGCTGAAATAGCGGTTTTCATGTCATCAATTGTATCACCAAAATAATACGCATCCAAATTTGGATATTGATTTAAAATCTTTAGAAGACCAGCAGGAAAAGGCTTTTGCTTAGTAATATCTTCCATTGCAACCATTGTACTAAAACAATTAGTGATTTTACTCCTTTTTAGGACGGAATAAGCTTCTTTTCTTGGTCGTCCTGTTAGTATAGCCAAAGTATATCTTTTAGATAGTGATTTTAAAATTCTTCTATCCAAAAGCCATTTTTCATTATTGATTAAATTATTGTAATAATTCTGGAACTTTTTGATAATTTTCTTTTTATCTACACTTTCGCCCTTAGCTTTGATAATCGCTTCAGTCAAATCCCAATCATTATTCAATCCACCTTTGTTTTTGTATTCTTGTATTTCTTCAAAGCTCGTACTTCTTCCAGTAAAATATTCTACTGTTTTTTTAATTGCTAATCTGTAGGATTTAGAGACATCTACAAGGACGCCATCAATATCAAAAATTAATAAGAGATTAATCTCTTTTACAACCTGTTGCATTTCTTTTATTAATTGTTTGGTCTGTATTATAGTGCCAAGTGTAATTCTAACGCAGCCATCCAAAAGCTGGTCGCTGCTTCTATTTCTGACCAAAATTCCTTTTTTTCTTAATTTTTTGCAAAATTCAGCAGCTTTGATACCAATTTTTATTAAAACGAAATTTGCGTCACTTTTATAATATTTGATTCCCAGATTATTCAATTCTTTATATAGGATTTTTTTACTTGTTCTAATCTCTGTAACATATCTTTTGATGTAGTTAGTATCTTTTAATGCTGTGGAAGCACAAATTGCTGCAATAATATTAACACTATAAGGAGAAATCACTTTTTGAATAATTTTTATGTTATTTTTATTTGATATTATGTAGCCTAATCTTAATCCAGCAAGCCCAAATGCCTTTGAAAATGTTTGGGTAATAAATAAATTATTATATTTCTTAATTAATGGAATTGATGTTTTTCCACAAAATTGATAATAAGCCTCATCTATTAAGACAATGGAATTGCATCTTTTTGCTTTCTCAATTATTTTTATTACATCTTTTGCATTAATTGAAGTTCCAGTAGGATTATTTGGATTTACTAAAACTATTATTTTTGTTTTATTATTAATTGCGCCAAGAATTTGCTCTGTTGGAAAACTCAAATCCCCATTATAAGTAATTTCCTTTATAACAGCTTCATTCAATTGAGCATAAAATTTAAGCATGGCGTAAGTTGGCACAGGGATAATGATTTCGTCTTTACCTTTCTCAATATATGTTTCAATGATTGTTTTTATCGCCTCATCTGTTCCATTAGTTGCAATAACCTCATCTGCTTTAACATTACAATATTTCGCCAATTCTTTTCTTAATTTTGTATATTCTGGATACGTAGATAGTGTACATTGCTTTATTTTTCTAAGTGATCTTATTACATTATAAGAACATCCAAACGTATTTTCATTAAAATCCAATCTTAAAGAGCCTTCTCTATTTGAAGTTGGCGGATTATATGCCTCCATTTCTATTACAGCTTGCCTTGGCTTAATCATTTTTCACACCCAAAATTACAAAATCGCTTTCAAAGATCTTGTCATAAACCTCAAGATTAGCATTTTTCATAGAAGAACCAGTATAGACAATATCAATAACTAGGTCAGAAATTCCATTGCAATAAGCGGATTCAGTAGAACCTGACAAGTAGATTTTAGCAAATCTGTAACCTTTATCTTCTAAAATATTAAGATATTTTTTGGCAAGATTTTTGTATTTTGAATTTATGGAAACTCTAAGATTTTTAGGCAAATCTTCTAATTTTTTGCCTTTTGGGCCTAATAGGCACAAAACTGGCTTTCCAAACATTGCATTTTGATCATCCCAATTAATAGTTTTTAACACAACAATATTAGTATTGTATTTAGATAGCTCATATTCTTTAAACAAATCTCTGCCTGTTAAGCCAATTATTCTTTTACCGTTTTGAGACAATTCCTCTATAATAAATGGTACATCTTCACCTCTGGAAACGACTACTCTATCTTTAGATGGGTTTCCTAAATACTGCAGAGTTATATCTACATAATTTGCCAAGCTCTTGTTATTTGGCACTACAATGAATACAATCACCGGTTAATACCAGTCTTTCCATTTTCGCCTCCTAATTATTAAAGGGCGGCAGGCGAGAATCGAACTCGCGCCAAGCGGGGACTGCATGCGAGTCTTGCGAGCATGCTCGCAAGCCATACCACAGCCGCTTATTCTACCACTAAACTACTGCCACCATATTGTTTTTTACATTTTGAATGAAATATAAATCAATATTAATTAAAGTCAAAAATCGACTTTAAACTAAAACAATGCAAGAACCTAGCAATGATGATGTATAGGAATATCACTAATTACAAGCTTAAAATCAATCGAATTTTGAGAGTCGGAACTATTTAAATCAGAACAAGATTTACTCACAATGAAGACAACCAACTCGTTTCATAGCTGTAAGAAAAGAAGAACTAGTATATAAAGCTTTCTGTTACTACTAAATAGTTACTAATATACTAACCACTTGCCATAAAATTAAAGTTTTAAAAAATTTCAAAAATCAATCTCATTCCCTAAACTTATAGACATAAGAATTCCTGCCCTGCCCGTGCTTGTTGGGGTACTTGAAGCTGACGGCAGAGCTGTCCCTCAGCTTTTTCAGGCATGTCGTTATGGAGCCAAGCGATGCGCTTAGCTTGCCTGCTATTTCTTTTGACGTAAACCACCTGCTCCTGTTCTTTTTCAGAAAAGTATAAACTTCCTGCTGCCCCATTTTATCGGTTGTAGGCACAGCTATTATTTAAGGCTGTTTATTGAAATCATATGCCACTGGACAAAAAAGCACTGGACATTCTCGCATGATGTTTATAAAGGAGAAGTTCTGCCCATATTAAAGAAAAAATAAAAGCCGCCCAATCTGGCGGAATAGAAGATTCAGACCCTTCAAAGATTATAAAGATAACCCACATATATAAACCTTTTCATGCCGCGGTCGCTCAATCCGGTGGAGCGGGAGGTTCAGACCCTTCTGCTGGAAACAGCATCTGGGTTCAAATCCTGCAAAGGATTGCTTTCTGGGTGAATGTCGAAAATCATAGATTTTCGAGCACGTTCAAAAATCTTCAATTTTTGCCCGAATCCCAGCCGCGGCGCTTTATTAATATAATTCAGTAAAACAATTTTTGCAAATCCCCGATAGGATAAAATAGATTTAATGAAGTTGATGCTATAATATGCCACAACCAATAAAAAAGAAGTCCATCTATATAAATAACAAAATAAATCAATTTAGTTTTTCTAACTTTTTTAGATAGGAGCGATAAATTTGTTAATATTATCCCTGATAAGATTGCATCAATAAAATTATAATCCGATCTTATTCCTGCTAAATTTATATCTTTTTTATATTTCAAATCGAGATTCTTATATTTTATATCATCTTCCTTTGTAGCTGGTGTTGAAGTTCCACTCGGATGAGGTTTGGGGTTCAAACTGGAAAAATATGCATTTTTAAAATTAAAATTATAAACAAAATTAATTCCATATTCTTTTGCCTTGTTAATATGTGCCTTTTCGTGATAGTATGTCGAAATCATTCCAAATAGTGGTAAGATAGTTAAAGCTGTGATCAAAATAACTATAGATACCTTGAATAGAAGTTGCTCCATTAATTTAACATATTGATTTTTATCATGAACCATTAAAATAATGAAATAACTAGAAACTATAAACCTTTCCCTTTATAAATCCTTTCTCAGAAACCTTTAAATACTCCATCATATACTCTATTTTTACATCGCCTCCACTCAATATTGGTTAGATATCCAAATTCTACGAAGCAAATATTGAAGGCTGATGGTATTGTCTGCAAAGACAATTCTGTGCTTGACGTGTGTATCAGGTACATGTAGGAATTAAGTTTCAGCTCAATAATAAGTGTGACAAGCGACCAAAATAAAGAAGGATTATAAATTCAAAGACGGCTAATCAGAGCAATCTGATGTGTAATTCCTGTTGATCCTGCAGGAGGTTGCTGCTATTAGGGTTCGACTAAGCCATGCAAGTCTTTCCGCAAGGAAGGCAAACTGCTCAGTAACACGTCGATAATCTGCCCTTAGGTTTGGGATAACCTCGGGAAACTGAGGATAACACCGGATAGGGAAATCCAACTGGAAGGTGGATTTCCTCAAAAGCAATGCCTAAGGATGAGTCGGCGGCGGATTAGGTAGTTGGCGAGGTAAAGGCTCACCAAGCCGAAGATCCGTAGGGGCCTTGAGAGAGGTAGCCCCGAGAAGGGCACTGAGATACTGGCCCTAGCTCCACGGAGTGCAGCAGGCGCGAAACCTTTACAATGCGCGAAAGCGTGATAAGGGGACCCTAAGTGATGATGCAAAACATCATCTTTTGCCAAGAGCAAACATCTTGGCGAATAAGTGGTGGGCAATACCTGTGCCAGCCGCCGCGGTAACCCAGGAGCCACAAGTGGCAACCACCTTTATTGGGCCTAAAGCGTCCGTAGCCGGTTCTGTAAATTTTCTGTGAAATCGTTGCGCTTAACGTAACGGCGTGCAGAAAACACTGCAAAACTTGGGACCGGGAGGAGTCAGGGGTATTTTGGGGGGAGCGGTAAAA
>Ga0209211_10000786_pt1 | contig 63073 bp, 63 predicted proteins | sample RifGroA2_FD_183992 | JGI IMG/M metagenome (GOLD analysis project Ga0209211, IMG submission 183992) | Groundwater microbial communities from Rifle, Colorado, USA - Groundwater A2 (SPAdes) (version 2) | ecosystem: Environmental > Aquatic > Deep subsurface > Groundwater | place: Rifle, Colorado... | reverse complement strand
TTCACTGATTGTCGCGGCAAATTCCGCTATCTTAATGGTAAAACGGGGGTGGAGATGACAAAAAAAGAGCGAGTTATTCTGCCGCTCCTTTTTTAAGAAAAACCAACCGTTTTTGATACGCTTCTGCGAAGGAGGGTGGGTCGGGATGGAATCGAACCATCTGCCTCTTTCTTATCAGGAAAGCGTTCTACCAGTGAACTACCGACCCATTTACGTTCTGTTCTACCGCTTCAACCAGCAACCCCAAATTAATTAAGATTATACTATTTTAGAAGATTTTATGAAAGCCAACGATGAAGCGGATTAACGATATTTTGCATTACCTCTTCGCCTTTTTCAGTCAAAGGGGGGATGACCAGAAGTACTAAAAATATTGAGACAATAACCTCAGTAATAGTTAAAAAGCAGTAGTAGTAATGTTAAAGGTTATCCACCCGAAACTGCACCAGGAGTTACTTTTACAGGGGGAGCTCCACCACCGCCGATTGGAGTTTCAGCTTGCGGTTGTCCACCTGTAGACGGACCAAAATCAACTTTAGTGCTTCTTCCACCGCCACCACCGATTGGAGAATGAGCTAAAGGCCGTGCGTGAGAATTATCATGAAGAGAACTTCCTCCTTCGTCTATTCCTGGCGTTTGTGAATCTTCCAATGGAGTACCTACGGCCGGATTATAAATTACCCTTTCCCTCATTTTTTATATCACCTCCTCTCAGATCTTATTTGTCATTATATATTAACTAAGTATATTATAAAAGAGAGAGTTTTTGAATTGCAAGGAGGCGCGTGGGGGAATCGGACCCCCGCATAGCTGTATTTGTCCCGCACTTTGCTTTATGAGGCGCAAGGGGGAATCGAACCCCCGCATAACTGTTTTGCAGACAGCCGCGTTTCCACTTCGCCATTGCGCCGAATTTAGCAAATGCGGGATCCCGTGCATCTAAGCCCCGATTTCATCGGGGCAAGATGTTTCGGGACACACAGCCACGTTTCCACGGAGTTTATCCCGATCATCATCGGGGCCCAACGCGCCGTGAACGTCTCTGATTTTACCAAAGTTAGCGGTGATTGTTAACTGGCAGTAAATTTGCCGGGGTCGATGGTGATTTCATTGCCTTCCTTAAATGATCCGTCCAGAAGTTTTTTGGCCAGGTAATCCTCGAGAGAGGTTTCTATCGTCCTTCGCATGGCGCGGGCTCCGAATTCCCGGCTGGCTCCGGAGGAAGCCAGGAAATTGATTAGTTCATCGGTCGGTCTGACCCTGATTTCCTTATGAGCCAGCCTGCGGTTGAGGGAATTCAGCTGCAGTTTGGCGATTTCCCGTAAATTCCCCTGTGATAAAGGCGTAAAAACAATGGCGGCATCAAAGCGGTTAATAAATTCCGGAGAAAAAATCTTCTCACGCAGAATAAATTCGACTACCTTATCCTGCAGATTGTTTTGGGTATATTGCCCGCTTTGCAGGGTTTCGCGGATAAATTCCGAGCCGGCATTGGAAGTGGCGATAATGATAGTTTGGCGGCAGTCAATTTTTTTACCGGAAGCGTCATGAATATAGCCTTCGTCCAAAAGGGTCAGAAAGAGGTGCTGGATCTCTTTGGGTGCTTTTTCGATTTCATCAAAAAGAATTAAGGTAAACGGATTTTCCGTCAGTTTCTCCGTCAGTTCCCCGGCTTGCTGGGAAGCATTATGCCCTAATAGCCTTGAGAGACCTTCTTCGCCCTGGTATTGGCTCATATCAAATCTTTGCATCCTGTCCTGGCCCCCGAAATAACTTTCAGCTAAGGCTTTGGCTGTTTCCGTCTTGCCTACACCGGTCGGTCCCAAAAAAAGGAAACTGCCGATGGGTTTGCTTTCGGAGGAAACATTCAAACGCGCTCTTCGCAAAGCTCCGCTTAATTGCCGTATGGCCGAATGCTGGTTGATGATGCGCAAATGGAGAATATCCTCCAAATTAGTCAGTTTCTCTTTTTCACCGCTTTTAAAATTGCCCAAAGGTATTTTCAGTTTTTGGGACAGGTAACTGTCAATATCTTCGGCTGTTATAAAATTCTTTTTTTCAGAGGCGATAATGGAATTTTCCATAAGTTCAATGGCTTTGGCCGGAAAAGGGCTTGAAGTCAGGTAGCGTTCGGCATTTTCGACGGTTTTTTTTATGGCGGAATATGATACCAGGGTATGGTGTTTTTCCTCCAGCATGGGAACGATAGAAATTTCCAGTTCCCTGATGACGGTTTTTATGTCAGGCGGGTAAATAAATATCTCCTCAAACATGCCCGTTAAGGTGGCGTTTTTTTCCAGGAAGCGGTGGTAGTCTTCCGTTGTGGTCAAGCCGATAAAACCCATCCTCCCGCGTGCAAATTTTTCAAAGACGTCAGTTAAATTCAGTCTGCCGCTGCCTTCGGAGATATATTTGTCGATTTCGTCAATAAAGAGGATGATATTGCCGGCGGATTGCGCCTCAAGGTAAATATCGGAAAAAATGGCTTTAATATCCGCCAGATTTTTTTCTCCGGAACAAAGGGTATGCATGTCGATTTTGATAATCCGCTTTAAAAACAGCCGGCGGTCGCACTTTCCGGAGGAAAGGTTGCGGGCTAAAGTCTCGATAAGCATATGCCTGGCTATGCCGGGTTCGCCGATAATAAGTACATTATTATTGCTGCTTTTTAAAAGGGCCCTCTCCAATTTTTTTATTTCTGCCTCCCTGCCTAAAAGAAAAGGAAAAGGGGAAGGTTCGGCTGTCAGGTCACGCGAATATTTATCCAGTTCGACGGTATAGCCGTATGACCAGTCCATGCCGACTCCGGAAAGAGTTCTGATCCTGTCAAGGTCCTCCATGAGCGGTTTTTCGGCAAGTTTTTCGAGTTGTTTGTACCAGTTGAGGCATTCGAAAAAATCTTCACGGCTCACTTTTTTCAGCGAAAAAGCCTGGATTAGGGATAATTCACTGTAAATTAAATTATAAAGATCTTCATCAGGCAGATTTCCGGCGACTTCATCTTCATTTTGAGGAATCTGTCCGCTAATGGAAAGAGGATTCAGTCCCGATCTGCCCAGAGTAAAGCGGCCGATTTTTGACAGACAGAATGTCTTAAGTAAGGCAAATGCGGTAGCGGTTTTTTTGAATCCCGCGGTTTCTTCGGCAAATTTTTTATGACGGATCAGATACAGGGGATAGGTCAGAAAGGGTACAAGTGCCCAGATTAAAACAGGCGGTATATAGATTAAGGGTAAAACCAGCATCATTGTAAGCCCGAAAATTATTACTGACAGGCGCAAAAATAACCCGATTATTCTTGATGTCAGATTAAAAGAGGCGACGGAAAAAACTTCAGCCAGTTGAAATCCCCGGCCGCGCCTGGTTTGGATCCGCTTCCAGGGAGACAGTAAATGGGAAAGATGGTGGGGAATGGCGCAGAAATAAAAAGCAAAATAGACGGAATTGACAACATAGGTTAACAGCCGGGATAGTATTATACCGTAATGCCAATACAGGTAATCATCCATAAAATCATTCAAAATTGCAGTTTTCAATTTTCGGATTGCAGATGACTTTTTGGGCCCCCGGCACCCTGACGAGATTGGAAACGTAATTAATGATATCACCGATGCCGATAAACTTTTTAAAGAAATTTTCACTGATTTTAAGAAATGAATTGTTAGCGGAGGAGCCGTGGGCTAACACACAGGCTAAATTGAAAGCAGGCTTTCCGAAAACCGTTTTATTCGGGTACTCACAGCCGATTGTTTGGATAAAGCCGGGATTGGCCGCTAAGCACTTGTTTTGGCAGAAACGGTAAGTACCGTCGTCATTTGAGCGGCATTCCTCGCCATTGGTCATTATAAAGCAGTGGGTATAGCCTGCCGGTCCGGTAAAAATACCCCGTTCGCACAGATCCCGGCAGCCGCCCGGTCCGTCCAGAGACAAATTACCGCATAGTCCCTGGCCGCCGCCTGAATTGCACCAGCAGGAAGGGACTCCGGCTGTATAAAGGATGCCGCAGCCCCTGGGATTGAAGCTGCTGGTTTCGGTGGCCGGAGGCGTCGGCGTCCTGGTCGCCGGGCCGATCGGCTGGGTGGGAAAGGTGCACAAATAGTCGGGTGGTACATTGCAGATACTATTTTTCAAAGCATTGCAGTCGGCTTTAGCCTGCGGTCCCAAGCCGCCGTTACAGAAATGATTGATGATTTCTGTCTCGGTACAGCGGTTATGTTTATTGAGTTGGTATAGCCTCTTTAATTCAATCCGGTAACTCATTATGCAGGCTGCGCATTTTGCCGGAAAATTTGGCTGCTGGAAAGCCAGGACGCATTTATTGCCATAACCGGTCGGCAGCGGCGGATAGACGGGATGAGTCTGGGCAAAAGTCAGCGACGATGACCAACGGAAAAAAAGGATCGCCGTAACAGAATAAATAAAGAATTTCCTGACTGATAATGCCGTCATCTTGATTATGGAATAAACCGGCAGCCGTCGGGGACCAGAGGATCACAAATCGCTTTTTGCAGACCGGGCACCCGCGGCAGCTGGTCGATAAACTGGCTCATTTCAATAGGCCCTATTTGTCCGGCCCGCCATTTATTGATGAAATCCTGGAAGGCCACGTTGGATGATAAATAGGTCGATGAACCGGCCGGCGGAGGCAGGAACTTCACGGTAAAATCAACAATCCCGGGAGGAGTCAACCGGCAGGCAGGGGATTGGCAGGATCCCATGTATTCCACATTTTCCAGCACTATGCCCCCGACACCGTAAGCCAAAACATAGACGTCATATTTGCGGTCAGGGAAGAGGTTATTAAACTGGTAATTGAAAGGCTGGCCGGATTGAATTGTATTTTTAGGGATTTCGATATTACGCAGAAACTTTTCCCTGACGTCATTTAACCAGATAAAGACTTTGTTAAACTGGTTTTTACTGATAAAATCCAAAGTCACCTGACCGCTGATTGTAGCTACCGGAGGAATAGCGAATAAACAGTCGTACAAAGTATCATAAGTATTTGCCGGTGAATAAGGTACGGTCACCGCTGTACAAGCCTGGTTGTCAAACTGCCAGTAAGAGGATATTAAGCGGTTGACCGGATTGCCGGCTACCCGGAAACATTTACCGGTACCGTTATCAGAACATTGGCCTTGGGGTGTGAAATCCTTGACTGAATAGGATTTGTCAGCAGGATTGGTATTAGTACAGTCAGTACCGGTGTAATAAACAATATAATTATTATCGTTACAGATCTGCCCGTCGGGAGAATGCCAGGCTGGCGGAGGAATGGTAGGAGTTGGACCTGCGGCTGGAGTGGTTGGTGTGGGGACATTCCCTGCCTGTAGGGTAAAAGTTGTGCCACATTGAGCTTCCGGGCGGGAGAAACCAGAATCGCTCAAAGTAAAGTAACCGCCGGTACTAATGTTGATTGGATATTGATAATTCCAATTTTCGTCAGGCCGGTTGAGGTCATTGTAATTGACCGTAAAGGTGTAGCTATTATTAGTGGAGGGATTAGGATTAGGAACAGTGATTATGTAATGCTGGCCGTTATAATAAATCGGTTTGGCATTGCTTACTGGTGGAGGGGGGTAGAGATTATCCTCGTTATAAAAACCTAAAGTAAAAGAAGTTATTGTCGTACCGGCTGGAGGAGTGCCGTTTATTGTTATCAGTAATGGTTGGGTGGGGGTGAGGATATTTCCTGAAATAGAAGCACTGCTACAGACAGCCGGCCGGTATAATTCGCTTTGGACAGTACAATTGGGGTTGATTGGAGATAGCGGACCACTGCCGTTTTGGACATAAGCTACTATTTGTATCAATTGCAGACTTGACCCATTGATGGGATAAATACCATAGTCTCTCAGAGAAAATAGTTCTGATCCGGCGAGTAATGTCCTGCTGCCTGTTGTCCGCGGAGTGGTATTATTATCTTTAAACATCAGAGGATAGGTGCCCACGGGACAATCGGCAGAGGGAGTATTGATATCTCCGCCCGATTTCACGCAGACTTTTTTATAGCCCCCCGATCCATCGGGGTTACCCATATTCCTGATTTCAAAATAGAAACCATCGGCTGTTGAGCTGGATGTGGCATCAAATCTGATTGTTTCATTAGCTTTAACCAAAGTTTTATCGACTGTTGCCACTGTGCAGGTTTGGGCAAGAGCAAGAGAAGGAGATAGCAGTTTTATCGCAGATAACAATCCCAGGGAAAATAAAAGAACGCTAAATTTTATCATGGATTAAACTGGCAGCCGCCCGGAACTTTCGGATCGCAGGTATTTTTCTGCAGTCCCGGTACTTGTGTCAGGCGCCTGATAAAACGGGAAATATCCAGAGGGCTCACCTGGTTGTTAATCCATTTATTGACCATCGTTTCAAAGAGAAAGTTCAATTCCTGGGCTGAGGCTCCCTTCAAAGAATCTAGAAATCTTAATTCAAATGTCAGTAGTTCATCATCGGGTCTCTTTTCGCAGGCGACACTTTCGCATGAACCCTGGTTGTATATACCCTGGTTGTCAATCGGTTGGTTTTCCTCATCATAAGCAGTGACGTAAACTTTATAAGTTATATCGTTAAACAGCGGAGTGAAGGTATGTTCGAAAGTTCCTCCGTTTTGGAAACCCTCGGTTTTATCGAAGAAAGTCAGGAAATTATCAGGTTCAGGGGAGGTATCCTGCACGTAAATCCTCAGGAATTTAAAAGGTCTATCCTCTTCCCAACTGACTTTGACCTTTACCCGGATATTGCCTTTCGGTGCTTCTCTATAAGAACAATTCAGCAGCTGGTCATAGACAGTTCCCGGCGGCAGATTTCCCGGTTCAATCATATCGCAATTGTCGGGAACATCAGACCTGGATTGGAATTTAGCCTCCTCGCCCGGATCAATGATCACTCCTCCGGCTTTATAGCAGGGTTTTCCGCTAACACATTTATTTTCTTCTCCTCCGTTTATCTCCTCACTGTTAGTGATATAGCCGACCGGAACATTGCACAGGGAATCGCTGTGAAGGGTGATGAAATTAATCCCGTCGCATTTTTGTCCGTCAGGTGCATACCAGTCTTGGGATGGTGTCGGTGTCAGGTCGGATGGTGTCGGTGTCAAGTCGGATGGAGTGGGGGAAAGCGACCCACTGGGGGAGGCTGTCGGGGACAGGTCTCCTAGTTCGATTTTAAAGCCTTTAACACAGGCCGCTTCCGGACGGGAAAAACCGCCATCGCTAAGGAAAAAATAGCCATTAGTGGAGACGTTTAGCGGTAACTGATTATTCCATAATCTATCTTCATATTGGAAATCAGCCAATTTTAAATTAAAGGTAGCGGAGTTACTGGCTAAGGGGTTATCAGTGATTTTGACATAGTGGTTAGAGCCGGCAGGGCACACTGGAACTGACCAGGTAGCATCTCCGATACCCTGATCAACGCAAATGGGTTTGGAATTACCGGGACCATACGGATTATCGACATTATAAAAAGCCAGCATAAATTTAGAAATGGTAGTTCCTGCTGGTGGATTTCCCTGAATTGCGATGTCTATAGATTTTGATGATGAAATTACATTGCCTGATTTGGAAGATCCGGCGCAGACAGCCGGACGGAAATATTCGGTTATGGCTGTGCAGCCGTCGAGGGGAGTCGGTGCGTCAGTCCCGTTGGAAGCTGCACCGACTATTTGAGCAAGACCGAGATGACCGCCATTGGGTTGCCAAATATTATGATCAAAGGTGAAAAGTTCTTGGGCGGTAGCAATAGTTTTGCTGCCGGTTTTCCTTTTGCCGGTAGCGGGATCTTTGAAGACTAAGGGATAAGTGCCGGCTGGACAGGCAGCCGAGGGGGTATTGACGTCGCCTCCGGTGGTGACACAGACCGGTTTATATCCGCCGGCTCCGTCAGAATTGCCCATATTCCTGATCTCAAAAAAGAAATTCTCATATTCACTATTTGATTCAATTGACAAAGTTACTGATTCTGTGCCTTTAACGACCGGTTTATCAACAGTACAGCTTGCTCCACCGCCACCGCCACCGGTATCGCATTTGCAAATCACGTCTGTGCCTTTCGAGCCGTCTGCTGTACAAGTTGTTGAGCCGTCGCAGATATCACCGACTTTAAGACCCGTACATTTTGTGTTGGAAAAAACTCCGCAGACCTGTCCGTCACCCGGAGGAGGACTATCGCAAGGTGTTTCGCGGGTACAGTAATCCAGGACCTTGCAATCATCATAACTTCTGCCGCCACAGTTGATTATAGGCCCTAGACACCCTACATAGCAGTTGTCAGGAGGGTTACCGGTGCATGTTCCACTATTGGCAGTTCCTACCCATATGCAGGCTTGACGTTGGGAAGGGGTAGGCGTTGTACCGCTTTTACAGCAATTAAATTGGTTTCCACGATTTGTTTGGCAATAGTCATTTCCTTCCGGGATGGTTCCCAGATCACATTCAACTCGTGGAGCACAAAAACCTCCTATATTCCTACAGAAATCAGAAGAATAATCCTTTTTACATTCTTCTCCAGTGGAACATAAATCATTTACACTTATTTTATATCCAGGACAACAGTCTTTATTCGGAGGTTTGCATATATCTTTGATGCAAGAAAGCGGGGTCGGGGAGGGAGTGCGGGATGGAACAGGAGTGCGGGATGGAGTAGTTGATATGGGAGGTGTTATGGTTGGTGTAAGTGTTCTTGTTGGAGTGGGAGTATTAGTAGGGGTTATCCACTCACATTCCTCGGCATCCTGGTATAGGTATCTTGTTTGGGGCGACCATAAGATTTTACAGTCAAGTTTATCCGGAAAATAATACTTGTATTCCATAAATTTTGTATCACCTTTTGGGTTGTATACTCTAAAACACTTGTTAGTAGTAGTACACTTTGTACCATCGGCTGGTACATAATATCCCTTTAAAGTAGTATCATTGCATGGATTGGTAGGTCCTCCCCAATAAGTTGCTACGACTTTGGTCGCAGTTGTTGATAGGTTTTCATTGCATACTACGCTGCTTTTTTTTCCACGCCAGAATCCTCCTGTGGCGGCTTGTTTTTGCAGGTTTTGGGGTTGTTGGGCTAATTTTGCGGCGGCGAAGATGCCGACAGCCATCGTGACCAGCAGTATTAATTCAATACCGGCAAAACCCGCCCTCAGGAGGGTAAATTTCAAATATTTTTTCATCTGCCTAAAACCTGCAAACGATAAACTACAAACTAAAGTATATTGATATCCAGCCGACTCGGCCTTTTAGGATCAAGAATATTGATGCCGTTGGTGGCCACAATCGTTTTTTCCCGGTTAAAGTTGATTTCTGTTTTGCCTTTATTGTTCTGTGCCAGGAAGACGATTTCCGCCACCGTTTCCTTGCCCTTTGGTAAAACGACTGACTTGCCGTCGAATGTGGCCACGCCTGAGACTTTGACAAAATCAGATCCCGTAATATTGATAGGGTAATTGGCGAAAAACTTGCCGGTTGAGACCGAAGTGACTTTCAAATATTCCGGATTATAGGTAACGAAGAAATCAGCCGCGGCTACCTCTGTCCTGCCGGAATCCAAAACCAGAGTCACTTTCATTTCCTCCCCGCTTTTTACTTTGGTATTTTCCGATAAAAGATCCAATTTAGCTTCCTTTTTTATTTCACTATTCTTATTGGCAAATTTCAGGCGGTAGATAGAGGCTGCCAAGATGCCTATGATGAAACAGAGGACAAGGATAAAAATTTTATTTGATGATTTAGTATGGCTGCGTTTTTGCTCCATAATATAAAGGTAAAAGAATCCGCATTCTAAGTCAAGTAAAACTTTGATATAATTAAAAATATGATTCTTTCGGATAGGGACGTTAAAAAGAAATTAGTTGGAGGGGATATTAAGATCAGTCCGCCTATAGATTTGTCATTGCAGCTCGGCTCCTGTTCCATAGATCTGAGGCTAGGCAAGACTTTCCGCATTTTTGAGCACAGCAAACACCCCTATATCGATCCGTTCTCAACTAAATATTCAGCCGATGTCACCAAACTTATCGAAGTTGCCGATAACGAACCCTTTATTCTTCATCCCAATGATTTTGTGCTGGCGACAACAATTGAGCATTTTGAACTGTCAGATGATTTGGTTGCCCGGCTAGAAGGCAGGTCTTCACTGGGGCGTTTGGGCATTGTTGTCCATTCCACAGCTTCCATTTTCGAACCGGGATGGAAAGGTAAAGTGGTTATGGAACTGGGAAACTTGGGCAGGATGCCGGTCGCTTTGTATCCGGGTATGCGTATTTGCGCTTTAACTTTTGAGGAGTTGTCCAGTCCGGCGGATGTGCCTTACCATCAAAAAAAAGGGGCTAAATACGTCAATCAGAAATATCCCGACGCCTCTAAAATCTTCGCTGACAAAAAATAGTTTTATGAATTTAGCTTATAGAATGCGTCCCAGGAAATTCGCGGAGTTTGTCGGTCAGTCGCATTTGGTAGGAAATGACGGAGTTCTGCGGAAAACGGTTGTTGCCGGAAATCTTTTTTCTATGATTTTCTGGGGTCCGCCGGGCAGCGGTAAGACTACTCTGGCTAATATAATCGCCTCAGAATCCGCTGCTGATTTTTTTCATTTATCAGCGGTCGAAAGCGGCAAGGATGATTTACGGAAAGTTCTGGAAAAAGCCAAAGTCAATCAAACTTACGGCAAGCGGACAATTCTGTTTATCGATGAAATCCACCGTTGGAACAAGGCCCAGCAGGACGCGCTTTTACCTTATGTTGAATCGGGTTTGCTTATTCTGATCGGTGCGACCACCGAAAATCCTTCATTTGAAGTCATCAGTCCTCTTTTATCCCGCTGCAGAATTTTTGTACTCAACCATCTAGAAATATCTGATTTAGATAGAATAATAGAATTTGCCTTATCTGACCGGGAAAGAGGTCTGGGAAAATTTAAAATAGATTTCGGAAAAAAGGAAAAAGATTACCTAGTCCGGCTGTCGGGAGGGGATGCCCGGGTGATGCTGAATGCTTTGGAAATTGCCGTCCAGACTGCCAAAAAAAAGGAGATAACCCAAAAAACGATCGAAGAGGTTTTCCAAAAAAAATCTGCCGGCCTTTACGATAAGAAAGGAGATGAGCATTATAATGTCATTTCCGCTTTTATCAAATCCGTCCGCGGTTCCGATTGCGATGCTGCTCTCTATTATTTGGCCAAAATGCTGGAAAGCGGGGAGGATCCTAAATTTATAGCCAGACGCATGATTATCTTAGCTTCTGAAGATATCGGTCTGGCTGACAGGGGAGCACTTATCCAGGCCAATGCCGCATTTGAGGCTGTTGCCAAAATCGGCATGCCGGAAGCACAACTTATATTGGCCCACATCGCGATTTACCTGGCTAGAGCTCCTAAATCGCGGCTGGTGGTAAATTCTCTTGACAAGGCAAAAAAGGCAGTTTATGAATTTCCGGATGAAACAGTGCCTTTGTACCTTCGGAATGCGCCGACAAAGCTGATGAAGGAATTGGGTTTTGCCAAAGACTATACTTGGAGTGAAAAATATGTCGGGCCGAAAAAAGATAAATCATTTCTGCCGGAAAAGCTGAAAGGAAGGAAATTTGTCGAGTGAAAGTCAGCACATTTTTTATAGATTATGAAAAAGAAAAATCTGTTTATCGTTTTTGAAGGCTTGGAAGGCAGCGGTAAATCAACCCAGGCAGGACTTTTAGCCAGCCGTTTACTGGAGGAGGGATTTGACATAAAAGCTACCAGGGAACCGGGAGGCACCAGGATTGGAGAATTGATAAGACAGATTACCCATTCAAAAGATAATGTGGATTTGACCGCGGTTGCCGAAAGCTGTTTGATGGCCGCTTCCCGGGCCCAGCATGTCAGGGAAATTATCCGGCCGGCACTTGACTCCGGTAAAATAGTTATTTCCGACAGGTTTGTCGATTCCAGTCTGGCTTACCAGGGATACGGACGCGAATTAGGGGAGGGGAAAATTACTGCTTTGAATAAAATGGCCGTGGAAGAAGTTATTCCGGATATAGTAATATTTCTTGATGTTTTACCGGAAATAGGCTTTAAGCGCCGCAACGGTACTTCGAAAATTGACAGATTGGACCTGCAGCAAAATGATTTTTACTTGAGGGTTTATGAAGGATATATAAAACTGGCCGGGAAAAACAAAGATAAATATTTTGTAGTTGACAGCAGTAAATCAATTGAAGAAGTTTCACGTGTTATTTGGCAAAAAGTTAAATCATTATTGTAAAGGAGGTGAGTTATGAGCAAGTTATTAATGGGCATTATCGGGGTCGCCGTTATTTTAGGCGCCATGTTTTTCGGCACATATAATAAACTGGTAACACTCTCTACCGGGATTGACGGCCAGTGGGCGCAGGTTGAAATCCAATATCAGAGAAGATTTGATCTGATTCCCAATCTGGTTGCTTCCACCAAAGGATACCTCGAGCAGGAGCAGGAGGTGTTCGGGGCTATTGCCGAAGCCCGTACCAGATATTCTGGAGCAAAAAGTGTTGATGAAAAAGTCGAGTCGGCTACTCAGCTTGATTCGGCATTATCGCGTCTTCTGGTGATTGTGGAGAATTATCCTATTCTTAAATCCAATGAAACCGTGGCCAAACTGATGGATGAATTATCAGGGACGGAAAACAGGATTTCTGTCGAAAGACGCCGCTTCAACGAATTAGTGCAGGGTTATAATCTGACCATAAAAAGGATTCCGACCAATATCCTGGCCGGCATTTTCGGATTCAGGGAACGTCCGTATTTCGAAGCCGTGGGTGGAGCGGAAACAGCGCCGAAGGTGGAATTATAAATTAAGAAAAGGGCACTCCTGGCAATTCTGCAAGGGGTGCCCTTAAAACGATGAGAAAAATCTTTTGCTTATTTATTATTATATGTTTATTCTCCATATTTCATAATTCAGTTTTTGCCGTCAATTATCCTGAAGCCAAAGGCTATGTCAATGACTTTGCCGATATTTACAGCAGTGAATTTGAGACCAAACTGGAAAAGAAATTAGCTGATTTTGAGAAAGCGACAGAATCAGAATTTACGGTAGTCACCGTTGAAAGCCTGGAAGGTGAAACAGTGGAAGAATATACCGTACGGCTTTTTGAAAAATGGCAGATCGGCAAGAAAAAGGAAGACAACGGGTTGCTTTTGCTCATTTCTGAAAAAGACCATGAAGTGCGTTTTGAAGTCGGTTACGGATTGGAGCCGTATCTAACCGACGGCCGGGCAGGCGAAATCATTCGGAAGGATATAGTGCCGAATTTCAAAGAAGCCAAATATGAGGAAGGTACGGAAAAAGCCGTCGATGATTCGATAAAATATATTTCCGATAAGGATATCGCACCCGTGCAAGAGCCGGAGAAAAATGACGGCGGTTTTCCGGTTATTGTCCTTTTTCTCGGCCTATATTTTCTCGGTACATATCTGGCCAGTTTCCTGGGCCGGACTAAAGTAATCTGGCCGGGAGGGGCAATCGGCGGTTTGCTGGGGGTCATTATCGGTTTAATTATTTCCTCACTTATCGCTGCTGTTTTCTTTGGCCTTTTCGCCGGGCTCTTTGGTCTTTTTATGGATTTCATTCTTTCCAGAAATTATAAGATCCGCAAAGATAAAGGCCTGCCTACAGGATTCTGGCCTTCAGGCGGGGGTTTCAGAACCGGCGGCGGCGGGTCATCCTTCGGCGGTTTCGGCGGCGGTTCCTCCGGCGGCGGCGGCGCCTCTGGAAGATGGTAAATGGATGTTACAAAATTTTGAATTTATCCGGTATAAGAACAGGAGCAATTACCTCTGTATGATGATTGCTTTTTTGCTTTGGACACCATGTAATCTGATTTGTCTCAGGATTCAGGATTACATCTTCGACAGATAAATCAAATTCCTCCATTAAGGCAAATATATCGAACTCATAATCTTTCTGAAGTCCTAAGACTCTGTTTATTTCTTGACGCATTCCGTTTGTAGTTGCTCCGGTACTGATCACATCATCAATCAGTCCGATTTTCGGTATTATTCTTTCGTCTGATTCTCTCATCCATCTTTGTAGTGTTTCCGCCTGTTTTCTACTAATAGCCAGATATTTGCTTCCGGTGATCACATCTATAGGGATAGGTTTCCCGGGATAAACGCTTTTGTTTGAAAAATCATCCAGCGGACCGCGATGAATAATCAAACTCTTAACCTCTCTTCCTAAGATGAAAGAAGCCTTAGCGATTGCTTTTCTGAATAATCCTTCTGATTTTGATGAGGAAACACCAACAGCTATTTCAATGCCTTCTGAAACGATCATTTTTGCCAGTGCATCTGATCCTTTTTCCTCTAAACCCGGATTTTTTTCCGGACTGCAGTCAAGATATGCAATACCGATACCGCCGATATCGACAATTGGTAATTTGAAATCCATCCCTCCGATATTAGCTGTCAATGCATGAAAAGAATCTTTATTAAATCTTTCTACAAATGATGGAGTTGTGGCTTCTACAGGGAGAGATTGATAACGATTGAGGTATTCAGCTCCGGGCATAGAAGACCTCTTTTAAATTAATGCGGAATAATCCGGGTGCGCTAAAACTTAAAGAAAAGAATCCGAAAAACATTATTAGGGGGCGGGATTATTTGTAATATACAGTCAATAGCTGAATATATCAATATATAATATAAAATTGGGGGATAGCGATAGATTCAGCAGACCAATATGCTAAATTGTCTAGGAAACTCTAAGTTCCTGAACCACATGGAAGTCTGACGGAAGCAGGGGGTGGGGATGGAGTATGTTCGGCTGTACCGGGCATCGATTGCGAGGCATCGTTAGGACTCGAAACATGACCTTTCGGTAATCCAACTTCATTGTAAACATCACCCGGCAATCGATGCCATCCCCCAACAGGTGCCGTTGTAGCAGCTGGACGTGCAGTAGGCGCTGGATCAAGATCTGGTAAGCCATTATCAATTTCATGCATAATCATTTTTAATTGTAGCAATACTGGTGATGCTGTCAATACCAGATTCCGCTTGCCTAGTTCATAATACTCTGTTAAGATAAGCTTTACTTTCAGAAACCGGGAGACTCCTCCCCCGAAAGAATCAGGGGTCCGGTTTTCAGATTAAGGAGATAAACTTGATTTTCGCGGCAGAGTTTATCTCTGTCGTTTTTCATTATTATTGCCGCTTTTGGAAGGATTTACTTATGCAGGATATATCTTTGACGGAACTTTTGGAAGCAGGCTGCCATTTCGGACATAAAGTCACGCGTTGGCACCCGAAAGCAGAAGCCTTCATTTTTCAGGCCAGGGAAGGGGTTCACATCATTGACCTGGTCAAAACTAAGCAGGGTCTGCAAAAAGCAGCTGAATTTGTCTTTGAACTTGGAAAATCAGGCAAAATACTTCTTTTGGTCGGTTCCAAAAGGCAGGCCAAAGGGGTGGTGGCCGAGGCAGCTAAAAAAGCCGGACTACCCTATATGACCAACCGTTGGATCGGCGGTTTCATTACTAATTGGGAGGAAGTCAAAAAAAATATCGACAAGATGAACAAGTGGAGGCAGGAGCGCGATACCAAAGTTTGGGATCAGTATCCCAAACATGAAATAGTCAAAATGGGCAAACAGTTAAGGAAAGTAGAATCCGTATATAACGGTGTGGAAAATTTGACCCGTATTCCGGAGGCAATTTTTATTGTTGATATAAATAAGGAAGTGGCAGCCCTAAGGGAAGCTATCAGGCGCAAAGTGACGACTATTGCCATTGTCGATACCAATTCTAATCCCGTCCTGGTGGATTATGTTATTCCGGCCAATGACGATGCGGTGGGCAGCATTCAGTATTTGGTCAATATTTTGGTGGCAGCCTATGAGGAAGGCAGGAAAGTAGGCCAAAAAGCTGAAAGCAAGCCAAAGGAAGAAGAAAAAGTTAAGGAAGTTAAAAAAGAAGCCAAAAAAGAGCCGGAAGCGAAACCTAAAAAGGCCGCCAAAGCAGTAAAAAAATCAGCCAAAAAGAAGGAGACAAAATCATGACGGTAACGGTCACGGATATAAAAAAACTGCGGGAAAAAACAGGCGGTGGTGTTATGGAATGCCGCAAAGCACTTGAGGAAACCAAGGGGGATTTCAAAAAAGCCGAAACACTTCTGACCAAATGGGGGATTGAACGCTCGGAAAAAAAGGCGGATAGGGAAACGGGAGCCGGCATTGTTGATGCCTATATTCATGCCGGAGGTAAAGTCGGCGTTTTATTAGAACTTAAGTGTGAGACTGATTTTGTGGCCAGAACTGATGATTTCAAAAAGCTGTCTCACGAACTCTGTTTGCAGATTTCCTCCATGGAACCTAAAGATATAAAAAACCTTTTCAAACAGGAATATATCCGGGATCCGAAAATTAAAATTGAAGATCTTATCAAAGGAGTTATCGGCAAACTGGGGGAAAACATCACCGTCGCCCGCTTCCAACGCTTCAAACTGGGAGAAAAGTAAATCTTGGGTTCTTTAAAACTGCAATAACCGCATGCTATAGTTTAATTAGTTAAAGCAGTTTAACTTCAAATGGTTACTCAGGAACTTAAGGATTTTGTTATCCGAGAGCTGAATAATGGCCGGGATGAAGAAGCCATTAAAAATCAGCTGTCAGAAGCCAATTGGTCTTTTGAAGATATTGATACAGTCTTCAGACAAATCCATTTCCCGACACAAAATTCAGCCGGTATTCAGATAAATCATCTTCTTCCACCGTCTGCCCTTTTAAACAGTTCCTGGAATATCTATAAGAAGACCTGGAAATCACTGGTCAAAATATTGTTTTTTTCTACCCTGCTTTATTTGCCTCTAATTATCTTATTCCCTCTGGCCGGGTTGAGTCTAGGCATAAATATGTTTGCAATGACCATCACGGGTATTGTTTCAGTTGTTTTACTGTCAGTATATGCGGCGGCAGTTCAGGCTATTCAGTATATTTCTCTAATTTCGTTTATTGCCTCAGGAGAAGAAAAAGTTTATGTCAAAACTCTGTTTATTGAATCATTAGCCAAAGCCAAGGCTTACTGGTGGCTTTCATTTCTACAAATGGTTATTCTGACCAGCGGTGTTATGTTTTTTTTCATACCGGGAATAATCTATTTTGTTTGGTTTTCGTTTTCGCAATATATCCTGATATTGGAAAAAATCGGAGGACTTAAAGCAATGTTGATAAGCCGGGAAATCGTCAGAGGCAGATTTTGGGGGATTTTGCTCAGAATGGGAGTCATGCTGGCAATATTTTTTGTGGCCTCTTTCGTGCTAAGTTATGTCCCAAAAATTATGATGTTCATTGCCGATCCGTCTTCACTTAGCCTTACTCAACCGGTCAATCCTGATCCGTCTAATATTCTGGGGATAGCAGGCATAAAGATCATCTTAAATTTTATTTTTGGTTTTTTAAATATGATCGTCGTCTTTCCGCTATTTCTTATTTATAATCTGATCCTCTATAAAAATGTGAAACAGCTTTACGGCAAACCTTTAAACCAAATTTCTGAAAAATCTAAAATTATGCTATTTTTGCCTGCCATCCTGCTGTTTATTTTTTTAATAGGTTTTTTGGGGATTATGGTTTATCGGGTTATTGTTGTCGATCCGAAGGGCTTCTCAAGATAAATTAGGAAGTGCTCTTAGTTTTTTTGGTGTAGCGTTCTTTGGAGAGCTTTATGACTTTTTGGCGGTTTTGATTGATGGATTTGGGTAAAGGCAGGGTGACGGCATGGAAGGGGAGAGAGGTCAGATTGTCGATAGCCAATTTAATGATAATTTGATAAGAGCCTAGGTTAACCAGATCTTCTTCTTTGTACCATTGCCCGAATTCGCGGGCCAGGAGGTGGGCATCCTGGGCTCCGATGATAAAGGAAATCAAAGTGCCGGCATTACCGAAGATGGCCTTCTGCACGTCTTCTTCAACCTGCCCGACGTACTGGTTGGCCAGTATCAGATTCAACCGGTATTTTCGCGCTTCGGACAGGATTTTAATAAAGGAAGTAGTGGCAAAATTCTGGAACTCGTCGACGTACATATAGAAATCTTTGCGTTCAGTTTCGGAAATATTGACCCTGTTCATGGCCGCCAGCTGGATTTTAGTGATGAACATGGCTCCCATCAAAGCCGCGTTGTCTTCTCCCAGTTTTCCCTGGGAAAGGTTCAAGATCAATATTTTACGGTTATCCATGATTTCCTCAAGATCGATTGTTGACGTCGGGTGTTCCAGAATCTGGCGGATGGTTGGGGACATGACGAACTGGCCGACTTTGTTTTGGATCGGAGCGATAGCTTCGCTTTTCAATCTGGGATGCATTTTGTCATATTCATTCCGCCAGAAATTCTGGAGGATTTTATCCTCTACTTTGAGAAGGACTCTTTGGCGGAAATTCGAATCAGCCAGAAGGTCCGGGACCATAACCAGTGTCGAATTGGGATATTCCAAAAGAGTCAGTATGACGTTTCTTAAGATGTATTCCAGTCTGGGGCCCCAGGAATAAGCGTAAAGTTTGGAAAAGATGGAGACGATGCCTGAGGCTATCAGTTCCTTGTGGACGGGATTTTTAACCTCCAGAGGATTCATCCAAAAAGGCTGTTCCTGGTCAAAGGGTTCCAGATATACCACATCATTAAGCCGGTATGACGGTACATAATCCAAGATAGTTTCTGAGAGATCGCCGTGAGGATCGATGACACAGACGCCTTCGCGGTTTCTCATATCATTGATGGCCATATTGGCAATCAGAGTTGATTTACCGGTGCCGGTTTTTCCGATGATATAGATGTGTTTGCGCCTGTCTTCCTTTTTGATACCGAATGTCGTAAGTGTATTTTTATATTCCGCTTTGGCAAAAAAGTTAATTTCCGATTTTTGTTCCTCAGTAATATCGGTAGCCACAGGCAGATTGGGAGGGGGTTCGCCGGCCAGGGAACGTCCCCAGGAAATATTTTTAATACCTGCCAAAAGTATGGTCGGAGGGTGCCACAGCGTTGCCAGTTCCATGGTATTTAAAATCTGATGACGGGGAAAATGATTCTTCTCCCTTTTAATAATTTTAGCCAAGGTCATCTTTTTAAAAAATAACCGGGGGCGCTTCAGAATAAAACGGTTGCCTTCTCCCAGGGCAAACGCGCCGAAGGCCCCTGCCAGATTGGACATCTGGGACAGAGCCTGAGCTTGAGTGGGAGCGCCGATGGCGATACGAATATATGTCCGGTAACCGCTATGGTTAACTTTTTCTTCGATCAGCCGGGAGAGGGGGAACGGCCTGGTTTTATCAGGCGCACGGGGTGTGGGATCAGGCATGCCTTTGGCGAGCATGGAAGCGACCATATGCTGCCAATTAAAATGCGGCGGTTCGATGACAATTTGGATCAGTCCTGATTCATCTTTGGCAAATTTGGAAAAGACGCCGATTACCGATGATAGGGGATCCAGGTCTTTGAAATCCTTAAAGGTCCTGATGGGATAATAGAAGTAACTGGCTAACATCAAATTGCCGATGGCCAGGTATTTGCTTCTGGTTATGTGAGGTAAATAATCGGGCACTTCGGTAATCAGTATTTTCGGATACTGGCTGGTAATTTGGCTCTCCAAAAAAGTCCGGAAAGACTGGGGGATGACAGAATAGAAATGAACGCTTTGGTTAAAGGAAGCAATTTCAAAAGATAATGTGCGGACTTTGATCCATAATCTCTTCCAATGGGGGATATGGCCGCCGGGAAAAAGCGAGGAAAAAACCTGGGTCATCATTTCCGGGGATTCCTCGCCCGTCTTTGATGACTTTACTTCCAGAACTGCTTTAGTTTCGGCAGACATAATAGATAAAGTATAGCAGACCCTTGTCAAAATTTTTTCTTCCTGATATTCTTTTATCTTAATGGATGAATCAATAGTTGCCGAGGCCAAAACCAGGATGCGCAAAGCCCTTGAGGTTTTGGGGGAAGATCTTTCCACTATCAGAACAGGCAGGGCATCACCGGCCTTGGTGGAAAATATGCAAATTACCGCTTATGACGGCACTCAGCATTTGAAGCTGCGGGAAATGGCTACCATTACCACCGAAGGTCCCCGCACCATTCTCATTGCTCCTTTTGATCCGTCCGTTCTTAAAGATATCGAAAAGGGAATCAACAGCGCAAATTTAGGCTTTAGCGCGGCTCCCGATAACAATATCTTAAGAATCAGCATTCCTCCCTTGACAGCGGAAAGGCGTCAGGAATTTATGAAACTGGCCGGTAGCAAAATTGAGGGCGGACGTGTTATGGTCAGGCAGGTCAGGCATGATCTTATGGCTAATATCAAAAGAAGTTTCGAAGCCAAGGAAATTTCCGAAGATGACAGAAAGCGGCTGGAAAAAGAAATCCAGGATGTGACTGACAAAATGATGGAGGAAATTGAGATTCTTCGCCATAAAAAAGAAGAGGAACTGCAGCAAGTTTAAATTATGACTGATATTTCACCACCTGCCGATGAATCATCCCCCCAGGATGCTTCCATCATGCTCAATCTGGAGCAGATGATCAAAAATCACCTGACGCAAATTGACAAGACAAAAGAAAATCTTAAGAAACATCAGGAAATGCTGGCTGACATTTTTCTCAATGATCCTACCTTTCAGGAGCATGACAAGCAAGCAAAGGAATCAGCCAAGATTAAAAATGCGACCAAAAGCGAACTTTTAAAAAGGACGGCTGTGGCTGATTTAAGCGCGAAAGTAAGGGAGATGAAAATTACGGTAAAAGAGTCCCAAGGTGCCTTAAACGAATATGTCAGGGAATACCAGAGGCTTTCAGGCGTCAATGAGATAACCGATGAAAAAGGAAATGTCCTGGAAATAGTCTATACCGTCAAACTCGTTAGAAAGTCTTCCAGAAAAAGTTAAATTATGATTTCAAAAGTTGAACCCAAATTTTTTGCGCGCAACGATCTCGGATGAGGATGTGAGCACGATAAAATTTCGGGTGAAAGTTTTGAAAGATTATTTTAAGAGTCTCATTTCCCTCTCGGCGATTTTCTTGAGGATTGTCTGGGAGATGGCGTAAGTTGATTCAACACCCTCATATGACAGGTTTCTCACTCCCAAATTTTTCGCTTTGGAATAGGGAGTATCCGATGCGTAATGGGCGATACCCAGTTCAAATGGGGTGGGAGATAAATTAATAAATTCATTTTCCTCATAACGGTTGTAATAGATGAATTCATAAGCGGCATTGAGATACGGCCCGGCTTCCATTTCGATATCGGTAAAACCCTCCCGGAACCAGTTTTCTATCATTTTGGCGGATTCAAGATAGGTGCCTTTGGTGGTGACGGTTTTCTGGTTTTCCAGTATTAAACCGGAACTGTATATTTTATTAAAATCAGAAGCCTTGAAACAGTTGGTGATGGCATATGTATTTTTGGTATGGACGTCAAATACAGTTGTCGGTAAAAGAATGTCTCCTACCTGGGCGTTCAGGGTAGCAGCTTTTCCCATGACATAAATGCCGAGAATTTTACCGACATTCTGTCCGATTTCCGTCAGCACCTGGTAAGCGGCCCAACCTAAAGGATAATCAATATTGACAATCAGCGATTTGCTGTCTGTCAGGGGTTTAAGGTCAAGATTGAGAAGATCCGCTAATCCGGATTGAGCCAGTTTGGCAAGGGGAATGATCTGGACATCAATATCCAGGTAATGCCTGGCCGGTATCGTCATTATCCCCAATTTACTTTCCAGGGAACTTTTAATTTGGTTAAGATGGTTTGATTGGCGCAGTGATTTTTTGGACAGGTAACAAAGAAAATATTCTCGGGCAACCCCACTGGCTTCTTTTTCAATTTTTTCCCAGAGATTAATGAGAGTTTCATTTTTGCTTTTATACAAATCTTCAATAATTTCTTTTTCATGGTTCAAAGCGAATCTGGTGATTAGATTTACCAGTGAATGGGAATTGGAAGAGACGAAATAAACCGGCCGGTCAATAAATTTTATTTCCGGAAGCGTCGTGTCGACATGGTCCCACCAGTGTTGGGTAGCCCTGGCGTATTCCATATAGGAGCCGGAGAGGAGATGGACGGTAAAATCGATTTTTCGGTATTTTACCGCTGTTAAAAATTTATGATAATCATCCCCCCAGATTTTCTGGATTTTAAAAATATCTTCAGGATCCAGCAGGTTTTCGACGGCCTTTTTGACATCGCGCTCTTTACTGATTTTACCGTGCAGTTTGTTCCATTCAATCTGAAAAGAGGTCAGTAAAGTTATGAGGTCGTCGACATCGGTGACCGAAGCGATATAGACAGCCAGAGTGTCACGGCCGTTAAAATACATTTTCCGCCTTCTGCCCGGAGCCGTTACCTCAGTCCATTCATCGATATGGCCGAAGCGGTTATTTTTGAAGACTCTGATGGATTGTCCGAGGATAATTTTTTTTACATTGGACATAACCGGGGGCAAGCGCAGTAGAGAATAAATAAAAGCCGCCGTATCGATTTTGTCTGATTTTCCTTTTTCATGAAGGATTGAGCCGGCGTCTTTGTGTGCATCTGTCAGTTTATCGATATTTACAAAACCGGCAGATTTAAGCAGAGAGCGGTAGGTGCGGATATAAATTTCTATTTGTTCAATTGCCCCGTCATTATTCATAAGTATACTATTATACATTGATTTATGAATTGATGTTTAATACAATTGATAAATTCCGATTATGTTATTGACGCTGATTGTTTTTCTTCTGATTCTTTCAGTTTTGGTCACAGTTCATGAGCTGGGCCATTTTTTGATAGCCAAGAAATTCGGCATTTTTGTCGAAGAATTCGGCTTTGGCCTGCCTCCCAGAATGTTCGGCATAAAAAGAGGGGAAACCCTTTATTCCGTCAATTGGCTGCCGATTGGCGGATTTGTAAAACTCTACGGAGAAGAAGGGGATATAAAGGAAGCCAAAAATAGGAATATTCCCAAAAACCGTGCCTTTTATGCACGGCCTGTTTCCCAAAGGGTCATGGTCATTGCGGCCGGCGTAGTCATGAATTTTGTCCTGGCGTTGACAGTTGTCTCCTATATTTTTACCCAAGGGGTGATGGTACCAACCGATCGGGTGCATATTGAGAAAATAGTGGAAAATTCTCCGGCCGAAACAGCGGGTTTAAAGTCCGGCGATATCATCAAAACCATCATAGCCGAGGGTGTTGAGAAAGACATAAAATCCGCTGATGATCTGATTAAAACAACTTCAGGAAATTTGGGAAAAGAAATCAACCTGATCATTGACCGGAAAGGGCGGGAGGAGCAGCTAGTTATTACTCCCCGCCAGGATTATCCTGCCGATCAGGGGCCGATGGGGGTGGTCATTTCCGTTTTTGAAGAAAAGAAATATCCTATTGAGGAGGCGCCAATAGCCGGCTTGAAGCAATCGCTTGTCCTGTCATGGGAACTGGTCAAAGGCATCGGTCTGACTGTTTGGAAATTGGCTACTTTTCAGTCGGTGGCCAAGGATGTGGCCGGCCCGATTGGGATTGCCCAGATGACAGGGGAGGCTATCCGATTCGGCCGCAATGCGGTTTTGGAAATGCTGGGACTTTTGTCTCTCAATTTAGCCATCGTCAATATCCTGCCGTTTCCCGCCCTTGACGGTGGACGCTTGCTGTTTGTTGTCATTGAGGGTATTACGGGTAAGCGCATCAAAACCAATTGGGAAAGGCATATCCACCAGGCCGGTATGGCCGTCCTGCTTTTGTTAATCCTCCTGGTCACCCTCAACGACCTCATCCGCATCTTCTCGAAATAACCATCTCAAAATAACCACCTCGGGGGTGGTTTATATTTGACACTTAGGGATTTTTAATTAATATTAATAGTATGCCTCGCCGTCTGACTCCTTTGATTTCTGGCCAGTTTTATCATGTTTTTAATCGCGCTATAGATTATCGAATTACTTTCTCTGAAAAAAGAGAATATGATCATGCTTATAAAACTATAGATTACTACAGATTCCATTCTTTACCTGTTAAGTATTCAATATTCCGTCGTTGGCCTCTAAAACGAAAAGAAGAGGTCAGGAAATCTTTAGAAAGAGAGCAAAATAATGGTGATATTATTTCATATTGTTTAATGCCGAATCATTTCCATTTATTAATTAAGCAAAATTTTGACAATGGAATATCTAAATTCGTCAGTAATTTTCAAAATAGTTATACACGATATTTTAACTGTAAACATAACCGCATCGGTTCATTATTTTTAGATCAATTTAAAGCAGTCAGAATAGAGACAGAGGAACAATTACTGCATATATCCAGATATATTCATTTAAATCCATATACTTCATATATAGTTAAATCAATTGATGAATTAATTGTTTATTCGTGGTCTTCACTGAAGCAATATTTAGGATTAGAGGTTGGGATATGTGAAACAAAGGACATTTTATCTTATTTTAAAAAGCCGGATTATTATAAGAAATTCATAATCGACCAGGCAGATTATCAACGGAAATTAGATCAGATTAAACATTTAAAATTAGACTGAATATCCCTAGGTGGTCTAGCTAATCCACCCCCGAGGTGGAGAACACCCCCGAGGTGGAGAACATTTTAAAGTTTAGGCGGAAATTAGCGGAAAATTATATTAAACTATAAATATGAAATATTCAAAATTAATCGGAAAAACCCAACGGCAAAAACTGGCCGGTAGCGAAGCAATCAGTCATAAGCTCCTCTTAAAAGCCGGCTTTATAACCCCTGTAGCCGCCGGAATCTATACTTTTTTGCCTTTAGGCTTTAGGGTCTTGGAAAAGGTGGACCATATTATTAAAGAAGAACTGGAAAAAAGAGGAATTCAGAATATGATTATGCCTTTCGTTCATCCAGCCTCACTTTGGAAAGAAACAGGCAGATTTTCGAAAATGAGGCAGATACTGGCAGTCTTTAAAGCTCGGCACGGCGGCGAATATCTTTTGGCCCCTACCCATGAAGAAACAGTGACTGATTTAGCCCGGAAATTTATTCTCAGTTACAAGGATTTGCCTTTTATCGTCAATCAGAATCAGTGGAAATACAGGGATGAAATCAGAGTGACCGGAGGGTTATTAAGGACCAGAGAATTTTTGATGCAGGATGCCTACAGTTTCGATATGGATGAAAAGGGACTTGATTATAGTTTTAAGCTGGTTAGTGAAATTTATCATGCCATTTTCAGGAGAATGGGTTTTGAGATTACGGTTGTTAAAGCGGACAGCGGAGCAATCGGCGGCACGGGCAGTGAAGAATTTATGGTTCCTTCGAAAGATGGTGAAGACATGATCATTGTCTGCGATGATTGCGATTACAAAGCCAATCTGGAAAAAGCAGAATCCATTTTTCCGGGATATCCTCAGGATAAAGAAATAAAGCCGATGAAGGCAGTATTAGGCAAAGGGATTATCGGTGTTGAGGAACTGGCAAAGTTTTTAAAAATTCCGGTTGAAGCGACAACAAAAACTCTTTTGTATCAATCGGATGATAAAGTCGTGGCTGTTTGCATCCGGGGGGAATATCAAATAAATGAAACAAAATTAGCCAATTATTTGAAATGCAGTAATTTGACTTTAGCTTCAGAAGAGGCTGTAAAAAAAGTGACGGGAGCCAAAGTCGGTTATGCCGGACCGGTCGGATTACCTGATAATGTTGAAGTTGTTTGGGATTTGACGACCAAAGGAAGAACAAATTTTGAAGCCGGCGCCAACAAAACAGATTACCATAACTTAAATGTCAATTTCGACAGGGATGTTAAAAAACCGGAAAAGTATATTGATATCAGACAGGTTAAAGACGGTGAAGTATGTTCTAAATGCCAAAAAGGCAAACTTAAAGAATTAAAAACAATAGAACTGGGTCATGTTTTTAAACTGGGGACAATATATTCCCAAGCTATGGGAGCTAATTTTGTTGATGATAACGGAAAGAGTAAACCGATCGTCATGGGTTGTTACGGAATCGGCATGACCAGAATATTATCGGCAGCCGTAGAGGAGCATCACGATGATAAAGGAATTATTTGGCCGGCATCAATAGCCCCGTTTAAGGTGCACCTGATTTCCCTTAAAGACGGAGAAGCGAAGGCAGCAGAGATTTATAGAAAATTGATGGATTCAAAAATTGAAGTGTTGTGGGACGAAAGGGAGGAGAGTGCGGGAGTAAAATTTGCAGATGCCGATTTAATCGGCATTCCTCTAAGACTAGTTATTTCTAGAAAGACGGGTGAGAAAATTGAAATGAAAAAAAGAGGAGAAAACAAAATTAACTTATTATCCGAATCAGAACTTTTTAAATACTTCGCTTGAATCTGCTGATTTTTCGATGCGGTTTGATCCTGATTTTTTTCTTGTACCAAACGGGTTATTAAGATAAAATAATCCAGTGAAAACGATTGTTACCCATTTTGCTCCTGATGTAGATGCCGTTTCCTCGGTCTGGCTCCTGAAAAGATTTTTACCGGGCTGGCATGAGGCTGAAGTAAAGTTTGTACCGGCAGGCAAGACTCTGGATAATGAGATTGTCGACAGCGATCCGGAAATTTTTCATGTAGATACCGGCATGGGTTTTTTGGACCATCACCAGACTGATGAGGATACCTGTGCAGCCAAAAGAGTTTTGGAATATATCCGCAAAGAAGAGTCAAAAAACAAAAGAGCCAAAAATGTAGCAACCGGTGATGAAGCCCTGGACAGGCTGGTCGAGGTCGTTAACGATATTGACCATTTCCGCGAGGTTTATCTTCCGAATCCGATGTCCGATTTATACGATTTCGGCCTGGTTGCCATTTTTGACGGCTGGAAGCTGATATTCGGGGATGATTATCAAAGAATTGTGGAATTGGGGCTTTTGCAGCTTGACGGAATTTACCGTAATTTTCAGAACAAAGTCTGGGCAGAAAGTGAAATTAAAAAAAGCGGTCTGGAATTCAAAACTGTCTGGGGAAAAGGTTTGGCTGCCGAGACTATCAATGATGAGGTTGTCAGAATAGGGCAAAGAATGGCTTATACCCTGGTTGTCCGCAAGGATCCGAAGAAAGATTATGTCAGGATCAAAGCCTTGCCCGCTTCCCGCGTCGATTTGACGTCGTGTTACAATATACTTAAGAAAAAAGATCCGCAGGCGACATGGTTTTTGCATGCTTCAAAGAAAATGCTTTTAAACGGTTCGATCAAGAATCCGGAAAGCAAGCCGACCAGGCTGACCTTGCGGGAGATAGTCGATGTCTTAAAAAACAGCAAAAAATAAAATGACGGATTGTATCTTTTGTAAAATCGTTAAAAAAGAGATTCCGGCCAGGGAGGTTTACCGGGACAGCGAATTTGTGGCCTTTCATGATATCAGCCCCAAAGCTCCCGTCCATATTATGGTGATTCCGCTTAAACATCTGGAAAGTCTTTCTGGGGCTGAAAATTCAGATAAGGAAATGCTGGGTAAATTACTGTTGACAGTAAAAAAAATAGCTGATGACCTAGGCTTGTCCAAAACAGGTTATAAATTGGCAGCCAATAACGGGGCAGGGGCAGGACAATTGGTTTTTCATTTGCACTTTCATATACTGGGGGGTTGGAAGGCTAAACCTCATTGGGAGGTTTGAAGGGAGGTGTTTTTAAATTTCATGGTCTACGTTAAAGCATCACCGGGTGATACATCGGATTCCTTAATCCGCAAATTTACCAGAAAAGTCATTGCGGAAGGTTTGCTATTGGAGTTTAAGCGTAAGGAGTTTTACCAGAAACCGGCCGAAGTCCGCAAAGAAGCTAAAAATGAAATTCAGCGCCGGCTGAAAGCAAGACGCCGTAATAAAATCAGGAAATAATGGCAGATATCCTTATCAAGACCGATTCCCATTATAAAGTTAACCGTTCAAGGATCAGGAAACTGATTGAATTATATTTGGAAGAGAGAAAAGTCCGCGCCAGGGTGGAGGTCAGTCTTTCCGTTATCGGAGACAGGCAGATGAAAAACCTTAATAGAAAATTCCGCAATCTGGACCAAACCACGGACGTGCTTTCGTTTCCTTTGATTGCCACAGAGAAGAAATCTGTTTTTATCGATCCGCCTGATAATATTTTACGTTTAGGCGATATTGTCGTTTCATATCCGCAGGTTTTGGACGAGGCCTCGGACGAAAATGTCCTGGTCGATGATAAAATAGATGAACTTATTATTCACGGATTGAAACATCTTTTAGGTCAGCACCACGACTGATTAATTATGGTTTTATACCGTAAATACCGGCCGCAGAAATTAGCTGATTTGGATATTGAGGAAGTCAGGCAAAAACTGGAAAAAACATTATCTTCCCCATATCTTCCCCATGCTTATCTTTTTGCCGGTCCCAAAGGTACCGGTAAGACTTCAGCTGCCAGAATTGTGGCTAAAATTCTAAATTGTGAAAAGATCAAAGGCAAGACCACCCAGGTTGAACCGTGCAACCGCTGCGATTCCTGTCTGTCCATTACCGGGGGCAGGCATTTTGATGTTTTGGAAATTGATGCTGCCTCAAATAGGGGGATAGAAGAAATTCGCGATTTAAGGGAAAAGATAAAACTGGTTCCTGTTTCAGGCAAATTCAAAGTCTATATCATTGATGAAGTGCATATGCTGACGACAGAGGCCTTTAACGCCCTTTTAAAAACATTGGAGGAGCCGCCCAAGCACGCTGTCTTTGTACTGGCCACAACCGAAGCAGAGCGGATGCCTGAAACTATTAAATCGAGGTGTGTTACCTTTTCTTTCCGCAAAGCCGCCGTAAATGAAATTACCAACTCACTAAAAAGGGTCACTGCCGGTGAAGGAGTGAAAATTGATGCGGATATCATTAATGAAATTGCCGTTATGGCAGAAGGTTCATTCCGTGATGCCACCAAAATGCTGGAACAGGTTTTGAGTGAAAAGATAGACAGCCGGGAAAAATTAAGGGCAGCTTTGGGCAGGGACTCCGTTTCTGCCGGCAGCTTTTTAAAACTTTTAAAAGATAAACAGATCAAAGTCATTCTTCAGACTATTGTCACAATGGCCGGACAGGGAATTGATTTACGTTTTTTTGTCACCGATATCTTAAACCTTCTGCATTCAATGCTTCTTGACAGGTACGGTTTGGAGCAGGCGGGACTTTCAGCAAATCTGAAAGGGCTTTATACTTCCAGGGAAATCAGTGAACTGATAGGCGTATTTTCCCAAGTTTTCCAGGAATTAAAATTTGCCAGCCGGCCGGAACTGCCTTTGGAAACAGCTCTGGTTGCCTGGTGTGAGAAAGGAGGTTGATCAAGGATGTTTAATCCATTTAAAGCATTCGGTGACTTGAAATCGATGCGGGAGCAGGCGATGAAAATGCAGCAGGCTCTTGCCCAGGAGGAAGTGGTGGTGGAAAAAAACGGGGTAAAGGTAGTGATGAGCGGAGACCAGAAAATCAAGTCATTGGAGATAGACGGCCAGGAGCATCACCGGGCCAAAGACGCCATAGCCGAAGCCATCAAAAAATCACAGGAAATAGCCGCCAAGAAACTGACGGAAATTTCCGGCGGTCTTCAGGGATTGATGGGCCAGGGACAACAATAAAATTATGGTTATAGTTTCCGGATCTCTGGCATATGATCAGATTATGGATTTTCCGGGCAAGTTTTCCGAGCATATCATGCCGGAGAAACTCCATATTCTGAATCTGTCCTTTTTGGTTGATACTTTGAGAAAAGGTTTTGGCGGCACCGCCGGCAATATTGCCTATACTTTATCTCTTCTGGGAATCAAGGTTTCCCTTTTAGGAACGGTTGGGCGGGATTTTGAACCATACCGCCAATTCCTGGAAAAAAATAAAGTCTCAACACGCTTTGTCAAAGAATTGGACCGTCTCCAAACATCTTCCGCTTTCGGTATTACCGATTCCTCGGATAATCAAATTTGGGGTTTTTATACCGGTGCCGATTCTGAAAGTGATAAATTGTCAGTTGATGGAATAAAAGAAAAAATTGATTTTGCCGTCATTGCTCCGCATAACCCCAAAGCCATGATTAAATTTGCAAAGGAATACACAAATTTGAAAATTCCTTATTTATTTGATCCGGGGATGCAGTTGAGATGGTTGGGTAAAGATGATATATTAGCCGGTTTCCGGGGCGCCCGGGTAATTATCGGCAATGATTATGAAATTGAAGTCATGCAGAAAAAAACCGGCATTGCCAATTTGCATCAGCATTATTCAGACATGGTAATCATTACGACGTTGGGGGAAAGAGGCTCAAAATTATCCTGGGAAAGGGAAGAGATTGTGGTGAAGAGCGCCAAGGTCAAAAAAGCCGTCGATCCGGCCGGAGCAGGGGATGCCTACAGAGCCGGTTTTTTAGCCGGATACTTACGCAATTTACCCCTCAAAACCTGCGGCCGTATTGGTTCTGTCTCCGCTGCTTACACCGTCGAAAAATACGGCACCACCACCCACAATTTCAGCCTCACTGAATTCAATACCCGATATCGGAAAAATTATCCAGACTCGTTACCTATTGAGTAGAAATTTCCCTGACAAGATTCAAGACTGCTTCTTTCTTTTTTCCTGTCAGAATTTCCGGCTGGTTAAAGTTGCTGATGTAGATGGGAATGACTTCGGCGTCAGCGATTTTGCCGCCGGACATATAAGTTTTGACGATGATACCGGTTTTGGTTTCCTCACTCCATTCCTGGTCAAAGATAAAATTACCGTGGGCGTAAATAATTAATTTATCTTTAAAAACTTCGATAGGTTGTATCCAATGGGGATGGTTGCCGGCTATCAAATCCGCTCCGCTGTCGATGGCGTCATAGGCTAATTGTCTGGTTTCGGCAGCCGGGTACTTGACATATTCCGCACCCCAATGAAAAGCCACGATTAAAAAATCAACTTCTTTTTTAGCATTTTTTATTTCAGCTAATATAATTTGCCGGTCGGGATTATCGAGAATATTATATGCCAGAATCCCGACGTCTAGTTCTTTAACTGTTTTGACGCTTAAGTTGCTGATAGCGGTCCGGTTAAATCCGGCGGTCAGAATACCCGTGTCAGCGAGCAATTTTTCGGTTTGATCCAACCCATCCCAGCCGTAATTTAATGAGTGGTTATTGCCCATTGTGGCAACATCAATGCCGGCATAAAGCATTCCTTCGGTAAAGCGCGGATTACCGCAAAAAACCATACCTTCTGTTGTCACCGGGCAATTAACAGTCAAAGGCGCTTCCAGATTAATGATTGTCAAATCGCTATTTTTCAGAAAAGCGGCCGTATTATGGAAAGGAAGAGTAAAATCATGGCTTTGGGTCATTTTAAAATTGACGGTTCTACCCGGAATGACGTCACCGGTAGTGAGGATGGTGGTGGTATTATTTAAAATTTCATCATCAATCATCTGATCAAAAATTTTCTCATAAGTGACAGGAGCAACGGAAGGTGAGGGACTGACGACAGGAACAGGTCTGGCTTGGGGACTGACAGCAATATTAAGCAAGGAGAGGATGAAAGTAGTAAAAAGACGTAACAGTTGCATAGAATCCTCTAAAAGATTATATATTAAATATGAAATTATACGATGTAGCTGATCTGAAAAAGGCCGGGGAAGGAAAACTGAAGATTGAATGGGCAGGGAAACATATGCCTGTTTTAAATCTGATTAAAGAAAGGTTTATAAAGGAAAAACCGCTGAAAGGCATAACTATCGGAACCTGCCAGCATGTCACCAGTGAAACTGCAAATCTTGTTTTGACCTGGGTTGCCGGCGGTGCCAAAGTGATACTTTGTGCCAGCAATATGCTTTCAACCCAGGATCCGGTCGCCGCCTCATTGGTAAAAGATTACGGCATTTCAGTTTTCGCCATACACGGAGAAGATAAAAAAACATATTATAAACACCTGTTGCAGGTTTTGGATTTTCATCCCCAGATTACGGTTGATGACGGTGCTGACCTGGTTTCCGAGCTTCATAAAACAAGACAGGGGCAGATTAAGGAAGTGATCGCCTCATCAGAAGAAACAACAACCGGAGTGATAAGGCTGAAAGCAATGGCAAAGGATAAAGCTCTTAAAGTTCCGGTCCTGGCCATAAATGAGAGCCAGACGAAGCACCTCTTTGATAACCGCTATGGAACCGGGCAATCAACTGTTGACGGCATATTACGGGCTACCAATATGCTATTGGCCGGTAAAAGAGTGATTGTCTGCGGTTATGGTTGGTGCGGCAGGGGAATTGCGACAAAGATGCGCGGGATGGGAGCATGGGTGACTGTTTGTGAAGTAAATCCCATAAAAGCCCTGGAGGCCGCCATGGATGGTTTTGAAGTTGACAGTATAGCCAGAGCTGCCCGCTATGGCGAGTTGTTTATTTCCGCTACCGGTGACCGTCATGTCATCAGAACTGACCATATGAAAAAGATGAAGGATGGGGCTGTTTTAGCCAATTCCGGACATTTCAATGTTGAGTTTGATTATGACGGTTTAGCTGGATTAGCCGTGTCCCGCAGGACGCTACGGCGTAACCTGGAAGAATTCAGCCTCCCCGGCGGAAAAAAGCTTTATGCCTTGGGTGAAGGGAGACTGATCAATTTGGCTGCGGCAGAAGGCCATCCTTCTGAAGTCATGGATATGAGTTTTACCAATCAGGCTTTAGGAGTAGCCTGGCTTGTTAAAAATAAAGGGAAATTGAAGCCTAAAGTTTATATCTTGCCGGAAGCTATTGATATGCAGGTAGCCAGACTTAAATTACGGGCCATGAATTTGCATTTTGACACTCTTACCTCAGAACAGAAAAAGTATTTAAACAGCTGGCAGGAAGGGACTTGAATAAATCAGGGGATTGTAATATTCTGACAATTGGAGATTAGTCTCCTTTTTAATTTATGACGGATGACAAATTAAATAAATGGAATTACCGGTCGCCGGATATAATTCAAAAGGGCAGTCTGCATATTGAAGTCATTGCCGATTATGCCGGTATCCACGCCACCGACCACGCTTTTTCCGAAGTCCGCAACCATTTTTTCCGTTTTGATAAAAAAGAAATCGTCAGAATTATTACCGATCATCCCGTATATGCCTTTTCTACGATAGAAACCGGTTTTTGGATTGCCCAGGAAGTTTTACATAGCGAACACCGTAATCTTGTTATTTTTTCCAATACTGCCCCCCGGGGGGATATCAAATGGGAAGGTGAACAGCGCCAATCTTTTGCTGCCGGTATCCTAAATAACGGAATGCCGATTTTTGCCGTCAATGCAGGCTATAATTTATCTTTTATTAAACATGAATTGAAAGGATTATGGCAGGTCAAGGTCCCCAATGAAGGTACACAGTTCAGGTCGCGTGACTATTATCCTGAAGCAACTATGGCCATCTTAAACGGTGATCTTAGCCGGCTTGGAAAAGAAGTTGATATTGCCGCCATTCCAGATATACCAAAATTTGCCTTAGCTTCAGTTGACGGTTATGGAAACCTCAAGACAACAATTAGGAAAAGCGATCTTCCGCCATCAATTTTAAATGCTCCGCTGGTCAGAATAGCTTTTAACAAGCATTATCATTTTGCCTTAAACACGGTCGGTCAGGGGATCAAAGGCAATATAGGCGATTTATGCATGGTTTCCGGCTCCTCAGGAGGCAAAAGCAGGAATTTTTTGGAAGTTATCAAACTTCAAATGAGAGCTTCTGATGAATTTGCTGTTGACGGTCCGCGTGATGATCTGGGAAAAATCGCGATTACTCCTGCTAAAATATAAATTTTAAGCCCACTTGACAGCTGATTTTAATTGTTATATCTTTCTTTACTATAATTATGGAAATCTTCTCTATTAGTTGTCTTTGTACTTCCCTGTAGGGAGGCTAAAGGAACGTTAGAGAAGATTTACAGAAAGCCTCCCTTAAAGACGAGGGAGGTTTTTTTATATTCAATTTATGTACTATAAAAATATTTTGGAAGTCATCGGCAATACCCCTTTGGTTAAGATAAATAAGCTTAACCCCAACCCTAAAGTAGTAATGCTGGCCAAGCTGGAGTTTATGAATCCGGGTGGTTCAATTAAAGACCGGATCGGTCTGCCGCTGATTGAGAGAGCGGAAAAGATGGGCAGACTGAAGAAGGGAGGAACGATTGTGGAGCCTACCAGCGGCAATACCGGAGTAGGATTAGCCATGGTTGCTGCTGTAAGAGGTTATAAAACGGTTTTTGTCATGCCGGACAAAATGAGTGAAGAAAAAAGGAATTTATTGAGAGCATACGGTTCAAAAGTGGTTGTTACCCCTACCGCAGTTTCACCGGAGGATGAGAGAAGCTATTACCGCGTTTCTGATAAGATAGCTTCAGAAAACTCAAATTCATATAAACCTGATCAGTATAGTAATCCCGCCAATCCTGAAACACATTACCGCACAACCGGTCTGGAGATATGGGAACAGACGGAAGGGAAGATCACCCATGTGGTCATCGGTATGGGTACGGGCGGCACTATTTCCGGTGTAGGTAAGTATCTCAAAAAGAAAAATCCAAAAATTAAAATTATCGGAGTCGATCCGGTGGGCAGCGGTTACGATCATTATTACAGGACCGGCAAAATGCCAAAGCTTTTCAAAACTTACAAAGTAGAAGGAATCGGTGAGGATTTTCTTCCGGAAACGATGGATTTTTCAGTGGTAGATGATGTTGTTGTGATTTCCGATAAAGAAAGTTTTTTAATTGCCAGACAGCTCGCCGGTAAAGAGGGTATACTGGCCGGAGGATCATCAGGATTGGCATTGGCAGCCGCCAGAAAGGTGATCCGGAAACTGAAAACAGGGTTGATGGTTGTGATCCTACCTGATTCCGGTAAAAATTATCTTTCAAAATTCTATAACGATGACTGGATGAGGGATTTCGGTTTTCTGGATGAGAAAAATGAAACCATTAAAAAACTTCTGAATAAAAAACTTCATTTTATAACCGTCCAATCGGCAGCCACCCCGGCAGAAGCCGTGAAACTCATGCGCCAATACCAAATATCCCAATTACCCGTTGTTGAAAATAAAAAAGTCGTCGGTACACTGACGGAATCAATTCTTATTAAAAGCCTTTACGGCAACAGCAAAATCCCGGTCAGTGTTGCCGAAATTATGGACAGGGATTTTATCAGTCTGCCGGAAACCGCCTCCGAAACCCAGCTGGCCCAGGCTCTTAAGGAAAAAGAGATGGTGATCATCACTGATAAGCAGGGAAAGCCGTTGGATGTTCTGACCCGAATTGATTTTCTGAGCAATTTTTCAGTTTAGGTAAAATTAACAAAATCAGTTACTTTTTTCCAGTGGATCAGTTCCTTTTTTATTTTTTCAACTTTTTCGTCGGATAATGATTCAACGCCCAACGCAAATCTGACATATTTCGGCCCTTTCCTTTTGCTGTTTAAATAAAAAGTATCTTCATTATTGACATAGCAACGTGTGCGATAGGGAATATCCAGAGGATCTATTCCATCCTGAACCTGGACATACAGGTAAAAGGCGGCCAGCTCATCCTCGGATTTTCTCTGTTCACCGTTGACCTCCTTCATTTCCTGATCGTCTTCTTCACCGCTTAAGATATATTCATCCAAATTAAAAATATCCGGCCTGACGCTTAATATTTCCAATAATTTTTTCTGCCGGTGATGAAGCATGTCAAAAAAACTCAACTGGTCCTCAAATTTGACAAAGTCCCAGATGGCCATGGCTTCCGCCATCATGGCATAGGATACGGACGGTGATGTCAGTTTGGTAATTGCCGGAATGTGAGTGGCCAAAGCTTCATCCGGTGTTCCGACAAAGCCGCCCCGAAATGAAGGCCGGCCGAAAATCTTTGTCATCGGCAAAACGTCAATTCTTCTTTTAAAGCTGTTCATTATTTCCCCGTTTCTTTTCAACTGTTTCTGATTGCCCATCCCCAGATAAGCGCAGTCGTTGATGACGATTACTTTGGCGCCGTTTCTTCCTCGGTGATTTTCCAGGACCTCCAGGACCTGTTTTAATTGTTCGGGCGGGACGATGGTTGAGACAGGGTTGTTGATAATCGATAAATCTACAATCAGAACATCCTGGTTTTCCTCCTTTTCCAAAAACTCTTTTAATTTTTGAGGATTGTAGAAAAAGTTATCTTTTTTGTCGGTGACCATTTCCACAGTTTGTATTCCCAGTTCCCGGGGTAACTTACCAAGTATGGTAAAGCCGGGAGTAGGGAAGAGGATTTTTGGGCTATATTCATATTTTCGCGGTTTGTTGCCGTACAATTCCTGGTGTAATGTGTATCTAGCCAGCATGTAAGCTCTGGTAATTCCGTCGGTCGCCCCGTAACTGACGAATGAACCGTTTTCCGGAACATAACCGGTCAGATTAAAACTGTTCAGATATTCGATATGATGGTTAATTAGCCCCCGCCAGCCGGTTCCCAATGCCTGGTATCCGGTCGGATTGACATCCGTCCTTTCCAGAATATCCATATATGCGTCGGCTCTTCTGTTGATCCGTTTCCTTTTAGCGCCCCGGAAGCCCATTCTTTCGGGTACATCGTTGTATTGGGATTCCATATCGCCTTTCAGCGAGATATTGCCGATAATGAAATCCCTTAACGGTTCCGGATCGATGCCGTTTTCCAGGCAGAATTTTAATGCCGTTTTCCTTATATCGATCCATTCCCTGATTTCAGCCGGCCGGTCTTCTTTTTCCAAAAGCGCCTTAAAATCCTTTCCCTGTTCAAACAGCTTCCCAGCCAGCAGAATATCCTTTTCGTTTATCTCTTCCTCAACTGTCCATCTACCCAAGTATACTTGTTTCAGGTGCGTGATTATTTGTGCTGCCTCAGCAGCTGTCTTTTCCCTTTTTTTATCAGGAGTATAAGCGCCTCTGTTTAGAAGCCGCCAGGTACGGTCATCCGCAGCTGCTTCGCTTCTCGTTTCCGGTCTTCTGATAAATTCAAACAGAGTTTTGGCGGCTGTTCCGGCCGTCTGTGTTTTCTCTTCATCCGTAAAGGGAATACTCGATGATTCCAATCTGTCAGCCAGCTCCCAGCCTGTAAGGGCGAGATAGAAAACAAAAGCTTCCTGTTGTTCCGCAGTCAATTGATTTAACATCGCTTCGAACTGCCGTTTAAATACCCGATCTTCATTTTTCCACTTATTTACTTCATTAGTCAAAAAAGCAGTAAACGAACTACCCTCACCCTTAGGGTCAAAATTTCTACCCATAGGTTCAGACGGAGCGATAGAAAGGGCTTCTTCGACTGCCCGGGAAATTTCGGCTGACATAATCGGCCTTACTGTAGCACAAGGAAAGGCAAAGTCAAGCTAATTAGCCTGAAATATGAAATTAGAATTTACATCTTGAGATTTTGTTTCTATGTCAAAAAGCTTAATATTTTGTTCTTTGGCTATTTCTCTGAATATTCCGGCTAAACGGTTGAAAATTCCAAAGATTTTTTCCGGTTCTTCAGTAACCGCGCAACCTCTGAAAAAATTATCAACCGGTTGTATACCGACTAATGAGCCGTCTAGTATGCGAATTTGTCTCGGTTGAAACCAAGCTCCCGGAGCATATGCTATTTTTTGTTCTTGTAAGATTCTACCTAAATTAGCATAGGTTGATAAGCCCGGTGGGACTTCCACCCAGACAAACATTCCTGCTTCAGGTTTGATAGCTCGGAATATGTCCTCATGCTGATTAATAGCTTCCATGGCTTTATCAATGCCCTCATTATAACGCTCTACAAGTGAGGGGGTTTTATTTTCTAATTCAGTTTGAGCGAAATCAAAAAATTCCAATTCAGTTCTTGCCGGAGTCATAATCATATCTGCTTCCTTTTTTGACTTTAGCTTTTTGTATAAGTCATCCCCTAAAATTGTAGCCCAAGCCACTCTTTCTGCGGGTGCGTACAGTTTAGATGCCGTGAATACGAGAATTATATTCTTGTCTAAATAATCAATGTTTGGAGGATTATCTGATTTGGATAATTTGTAGTAAGCATAATCCAAAAGAAGAGGAATGCCGTAACTTTTACAAATACCGTTAAGCTTTTTACCGCGTTCATCGGTTAACACTCCACCGCTGGGATTTTTGTAGACCATTTCATAAGTCAAACCTATATCGTATCCTTTTTCCAGAAGGGTCGTAATGGTTTCTTCTAATTTATCTGGAAGCATGCCATGTTCATCAGATTCGACGGCAATTACCGGAATATGATTATTGTATTCTGCTGCTTGCATAAAGGCGGAATATGTCGGTGTTGAGGTTAAAGCCACTTTTTTTCCTGACTCACACAATGTAACTAGAGATGTTGCCAGGCCATATTGCGAACCGGGAAGAGTTAAAATATTTTTTTCGGTTACAGTCTTCCCGCTTAATTTCGATATGTCTTCTGCTACCCAAGTCCTGAGTTCAAAATTGCCCTCTGCTCCGGCATATTGTAATCCATGAAAGGCTTTATATTCCTCACGAAGGAAAAATGGTGTAATGGTAAAATGTTCTCGCCAAAGATAATCAAGAGGTGCTTCTGGAGGCAATCCTCCGGCAATAGTATCAACTTCGATTCCCTGTCTTTTCATTTCGCTGACAAGTCCGATAAGCGATAAAAGATTCGGGGGTTGACTATATCTTGGTTTTAGTTCAGTTTGAATATTTAAATCTACCGCGCGATAGATAGTTGTTGGTGTAAGGGTTAATGGTTGAAGATGAACAGGAAGAACAGTTTCTCTTTCAGGGCCGTTTGCCATTGCTTCATAATTTATCATACAAACCTTTCTTGTCAAGCTAGACAGGCTTGACGGTGGGAAACTAGGACTGCTATAGTAACTATTTAGACATGATACCGTCGTTTTTAATCACTTTCCGGGAGGTAATTGAGGCTTCACTGATTGTGGCTGCCATCCTGGGCATTTTGTCTAAATTGGGTGATAAAAAGGGTATGCGCACGGTCTGGTGGGCAAGCGGATCGGCAGCCCTGGTAAGTTCGTTTTTGTTGATTATCGGCAGCCTGTTCGGTTTGAGGATACAGCAGATTTATAGAGGCCGCACGGAGGAAATTATCGAAGGCATCCTGATGATAATTTCAGCAGTTTTTATCACCTGGGCGGTTTTTTTCCTGCATAATTATTTCGGTAAGTACAAAACCAAACTTCTGCAAAAAATTAAAAAAAACGTCCAGCAGGAAGAGCAAAAAGGCTTATTTCTGCTGGCATTTACAGCCGTAGTCAGGGAAGGATTTGAAATCGTGCTTTTTTTATCAACCGTCTTTTTTTCGGCCAGTCCTCAAAAAATCCTGGCCGGCTTTTCGGCCGGCGCGCTGTTGGCTCTTTTGGTTTCATGGGGCTTATTTACGGCGACATTAAGATTACCGATTTTTTACGCTTTCAGGATAACCAGTACTTTATTGATCCTATTTGCTGCCGGGCTTCTGGCGCGCGGTGTCCATGAATTTACCGAAGCCGGTTTTATACCGGTATTCGGCAGGTTGACCTTTCATATTTTGCCGGAACAAACGAATTTTATCTCTGAGATGATAAAGGCAGTTTTCGGTATCACCAGACAGATGGATTATGGCCAGTTGACTCTTTACCTGGGATATAGCCTGGTAATGGTCTGGTGGGTCTTCTTCCGCAAAAAAACTTCTGCTAATTAAAAAAAATGGTGAATCCTTTTTTAGGGACCCCCAATTCGTGGGGTTGAAAAAGACTTCTTAAAGACTCATAATAGATTTCATTGATGGATGCTGTCATTTTTGCCGGTAATTCCAATCCGGACTTAGCTACTAAAATTGCTTCAAATTTAAAATTGCCGTTGGGAAAAGCCGAGATTATCCGCTTTGCCGATTCCGAATGCCGCGTCAGAATTGAAGAGGATGTTGAAGGCAAGACGGTTTTTATCATCCAGTCCCTCTCAAATCCGGTTGATGAGCATCTGATGGAGTTTTTACTGATGGGAGATGCCGTCAAACGGGGGGAACCGAAGAAAATGGTGGCTGTTTTACCTTATCACGGCTATGCCAGGCAGGACAGAATCCACCGTCCCGGCGAATGCCTTTCAGCGCTGGTTGTGGCCAAGATGATTGAATCCGTCGGTTTTGATAAACTGGTGACTTTGGAACTGCATAATGAATCCATATTGGGATTTTTTAAAATTCCCGTAGTCCATATTTCCGGACTGGAAATTTTTAGGGTTCGTGTTAAAGAACTGGAAGGGGAAGTAGTGGTGATTACTCCCGATGCCGGAGCTTTGAAGCGGTCGCAGAAATTTGCCGAAAGCCTGGATTTGCCGTTGGCTTTGATTGAAAAAAAGCGCGATTTGGACAGGGCGCATAAAATCCTTTCGATGAGAGTAGTCGGGGAGGTAAAGGGGAAAACCGCCATTATTGTCGATGATGTCATTGTCACCGGCGGTACTCTGATGAATGCCGCTTTCCTTCTTAAAGAAAAAGGGGCGAAAAAAGTTATAGCCGCGGCCACTCACGCCGATTTTGTCGGCGGTGCTGATAAGATTCTTCAGGATTCACCCCTGGATGCAGTTTGGGTTACGGATACGATATATATCCCCCCCGCGAAAAACTTTCCGAAATTGAAAATCTCCTCAATTACTTCGGATCTTTCCGCCGCCGCGGGTAAGATGATAAAATAAAGTGACAATGTCCGTTCTTCCTAAAGCCATTGAACGATTGATCGAGCAGTTTCAGCGCCTTCCTGGTATCGGTCCGAAAACTGCCAGCCGGTTAAGCCTATATCTTTTAAATGTTCCGCAACTGCAATTGGAATCTTTGGCCAATGCTCTCTCGGGTTTAAAAAAATCGATTGTTTTTTGTTCTGTTTGCTGCAATATTGCCGAAACCGATCCCTGCGGAATCTGCCAAAGCCAAAACAGGAATTTTGAGATGATTTGCGTGGTTGAAAGTCCGGTTGATGTTTTTCAGATAGAAAAAACCGGCAAATATAAAGGAATTTACCATGTGCTTCACGGCGCGATCAACCCCCTCAACAATATCGGGCCCGATGAAATCAGAATCAACGAATTAATAAAAAGGTTGGAGAAAGGCACAGTCAAAGAATTGATTTTAGCCACCAATCCCAATATGGAAGGGGAAGCTACTTCGATGTACATTAAAAAAGAATTAGACGGATTTCACAAAAACGGACTTTTGATTACCAGGCTGGCTCATGGTTTGCCTGTCGGAGCGGATTTGGAATATGCCGATGAGGTGACCTTATCCCGCGCATTTGAAGGCAGAAGGGAGTATTAAAATGGTTACGCAAAAAAAACTGATGACTGCTTTGAAAAAAGTACCGGATCCGGAATTGGGAATTTCGATAGTCGATCTAGGCTTAATATATGAAGTAAAAGCCGATAAAAAAGGAGTGGTAGAAGTCTTAATGACTTTAACTACCATGGGTTGTCCTTTGTTTGATCTGATCCGCGATCCGCTGGAGGTGGAACTTCATAAAGTAGCCGGAGTAAAGAAAGTCAACGTAAATCTGACTTTTGAACCGCCCTGGTCAGTTGAGAGGATGAGTGAAGAGGCTAAAGTCAGGCTCGGATTTTTCTAAAATCATAAAATGTCCAAAGTCAAAAAAATCATTACCAGCATAATTGAAGGCGGAGCGGAAGCGGTTAAAGATTCGGCCAAACAGATAGCCGGGACAGTCAGTCCGGTAAAGATGCTGGAGCAGGCTTTGGGTACAGCACCTCCTGTTCAGGAGGATGAATTTGTAAAATATCTGAAAAATTTGGGCGGCGATTTGACACCTCAGGAAATGGAAAAAAAAAGAGCGGAATTTGCCGCCAGGGAGGAAAGTGAAATGGATAAGGCACGTAAAGTCATTAAATCAGCATTGCCTGACCATCTTAAGCCGCTGTCAGGCCCTCCCAAGCCTTCTGTTTTTGACCAGATGAAACAGGAGGAGGAACAGAAAAAAGCCCTGGCTGTAGAAGCACAGAAAAAACAAAAACACTCTATCGCCGCTCCGGCTGGCAAGCAAGCGCGGGGCAGCCTTTTTGCTAAAAAGAAAAGAAAGGCGGCTGCCGATATCGAAATGGGCAAGAACATAAAAGTAGGTTAAATGTTAAAACTGTATAATACTCTCACCCGTAAAATTGAGGAATTTAAACCGCTTAAACCTCCCCAAGTAAGCTATTACTCCTGCGGACCGACTGTCTATGATTTTGCCCACATTGGACACGCCAGAACGTATATTTTTACCGATATTTTGCAAAGAGCCCTGGAGTTTAACGGTTTCAAAGTCAAGAGGGTCATGAATATCACTGACGTCGGACATCTGACCTCGGACGCCGACAGCGGGGAGGACAAGATGGAAAAAGGCGCCAAACGTGAGAAAAAGACAGTTTGGGAAATAGCCGGATTCTACACGGAAGATTTTTTTCAAATGCTTAAACTTTTAAATATTAAAAAACCGGAGCATATCACCCGGGCCACGGAATATATTCCGCAAATGGTTAAATTAATTTCGCAATTGGCAAAAAAAGGCTTTACCTACAAAACATCAGACGGTATATACTTTGACACCTCACGCCTGCCTGATTATGCAAAACTGACAGGCAAAACATATTCAGAGTTGGAAGCTTCCTTAAAATCCGGAGCCCGTGTGGAAAAAGTCCCGGGCAAGAAAAACATTACCGATTTTGCACTTTGGAAATTGACCCCACAGGGAGTCAATCGTCAAATGGAATGGGACAGTCCCTGGGGAAAGGGATTTCCCGGTTGGCATATCGAGTGTTCGGCCATGAGCATGGCCATTTTGGGTCCGACACTTGATATCCATACGGGCGGCATCGATCATATCTCCATCCACCATACCAACGAAATTGCCCAAAGCGAGGGAGTCACCGGCAAACAATTTGTGCATTTTTGGCTCCACGCCGGCCATTTGATGGTAGAGGGCGGGAAAATGAGCAAATCGGCCGGCAATTTTATCCGGGTTGCTGATTTAATAAAAAAGAGTTTTTCTCCGACAGCTTTAAGATTATTATTTTTATCAGCTTCTTACAGAAAGGAAATGAATTTCACTTGGAAAGGCATGGAAGCGGCGCAGAGCGCCTATGAAAATTTAATGTCGGCGGTCGGGGAATTGAAATTGAGTAAAAACCCGGGTGTTAAGGTTAGCCATAATTTCCGGCAGGAATTTACAGATGCGGTCAATGAGGATTTAAATATGGCCAAAGCAGTGGCAGTGATGTGGGAAACCTTAAAAAGCAGTATTGCGGCTAATGAAAAATATGATTTACTGCTCTTTTACGATAAGGTTCTGGGGTTGGATTTAGTAAAAGCTAAGGCGGAAGCGGAGGACATCACCCTGCCAAGAAATATCAAGGAATTAGTGGAGCAAAGGGAAGAATTCAGAAAATCAGGCAAGTTTACCGAAGCAGACAGAATAAGAGACCTTATTGCCCAAAAAGGATTTAATGTCCAGGATTCACCCGGCGGCCCGATCGTAATACATAACGCCATCATCAAAAAAATTACCGGTATTGATAATGGTGATAATTAAAATTTTCAAACCGATTTTGTGTGAAGACTAAAAAAACCATAACCATCGGCATCGATATCGACAACACCATCTGTGATTCATATCCGGCATATTTGGAGAAGTATAATCTCAAATACCAAAAGGAAGTTCAATTATCCGAAGTTTTAGATTTTTATTATCTTAACGATTTGACTGATAAAGAGGGTGCTGAATTTGGAGGTCTTATCGATGAATTAGTCTTAAGCGAGGAATTTCAAATTTCCTTGTTACCGGTCGGCGAGGCGCAAAAGGTCATCAGGGAGTGGACTGACCAGGGTCACTTAGTTCATTATGTGACTGCCAGACCCGTCCAAATGAGAAAAGTTACCGGTCAGTGGCTGGAAAAACACGGTTTTTGGCATAAAGGAACACGTTTGGATCTTTTTGACGAGAAAAATGGTTTTAAAAGCGATGTGGATTATAAAGTTTCCATCGCTAAAAAATTCAGCATCAGGCTCTTTATTGAGGATGCCGGGCAAATTGCCAAAGCTATGAAGATTCCCGTTTTTTTGTTTGACCGTCCCTGGAATCAGGGAAAACTGCCGGCAAACGTCTTACGCGTCAAATCATGGGGCCAAATCAGAGAAATGCTGCCGGTAAAAATTAAGGCTTCTTTGAACGGCCGTATTCCATGATCCCTGCTGGAAATTATGGTTTTCCCCCGCATAAGTGTAATATTCAATATTTTTATTCTTTTCTTTTAAAATTTCCGTAAACTCATCCGACCAGTATCTGGGAACTTCTAGGTCTTCTTCTCCCTGGTGGAGCTGAATGGGTGCCGAAATCTCATCCAAATATTTAGTAATTGAATATTTGTTGCTGTCGTAGTCTTTCTCAAAATCCGCCAAAACTTTTCTTAATGAACGGCCTTCATCCTCAAATTCATCGCTATAAAAAAGTATGGAGTAGGGAAAACTGCGGGAAACCGGTGCCCAAAGGACTGTCGGAAAATTTACTCCGCTGATTTCCAGTAAAGCCAGCGCGATATGGCCGCCGTTAGAATGTCCCCAAATGCCGATTTTTCCCATATCCGCCTTATTGGGAATTCCTGACTTTAAAAATGCCTCGTTTAAATTGGCGACTGATTTCAATAGATTGACGGCGGTGGTATAGGTTTCAAATCTTTCCTCCAACGGATAGGCCGAAGGTGAGGATGACTGGCCGTAGCCTAAGAAATCAGGGGCCAGAGTGATCAGATTGGCAGAGGCAAATGCTTCACCGACTCTTTTACTGCCGGTTCCGGGTGTGTAGATTTCGCGGTCGACGTAACCTCTCAGAAGAATGATAACCGGATTGGGGGAGAGAGTGTCTCTCGGCAAATTGATGAGTCCGGTGACGGTTTTGCCGTCTGTGGCGAATTTGAAATATCTGGTTTCAAACTCTTTCCCTTTAGCGGAAATTTCTCCGATTTCAATTTTCTGCTCCATATAGGAGCGGATTTTTAAAGCTTCAATTGAATATTTATCCAATATCCGCTGTTGCTCCTCTTCATTTTCCTGTTTTGGCTCAAAGAGGGAAGGACTATAGCCTTTGATAAAACTTACCGTCAGTATGATATTAAATAATGTAACCCCCAAAATCAGCGTCAAAATGAACTTATTCATATGATTATGATGAAGCTCTGCCTGCGGTGCATGCTCGGCATTTAAATTTATATTTATATTTGCTATACTACCTCAAATGAATGCAGTTAATCTATATGAAATGATGCTGATCGAAAATAGCGCCCTTTCTGAAAGCGAGGAGAAAAAGCTGGATAAAAAAATTGAAGATTTTCTTAAAGACAAGGGAAAAATAGTCAAAAAAAGTCTCTTCGGCAAGAGAGAACTGGCCTATCCCATAAAGAAAGAAACGAAAGGAAATTATTGGATTTACAATCTCGAATTAGACCCCGGGGCAGTCAGTCAGTTCTCCCAGAAGTTGAAAATGGAGGAGTCGGTTCTTCGTTTTTTACTTTTAAAAAGCCAAACAGTCTTAGAAAAAGCAAAAGGAAAAACCGTCAAAAAAGTTAAAAAGGATTAAAAGGAGAAAAAAGATATGTCAGCCAGATCGCTCAATAAGGTCATTCTCATCGGCAATCTTACCCGTGATCCGGAACTTAGGTATACACCTTCAGGAACGGCTGTTTGCACTTTCGGCCTGGCTACCAACCGGTCCTGGACTACTCAAACAGGAGAAACCCGCGAAGAGACGGAATTCCACCGTATCGTCGCCTGGAATAAACTGGGGGAATTATGCTCCCAGCTTCTTTCCAAAGGCAGAAAGACTTATGTGGAGGGAAGGCTGGCTACCCATTCCTGGACTGCCCAGGACGGTAGTCAAAGGACAACGACCGAGATTGTCATCGATGACATGATCATTCTGGATTCCAAAAAGCTGGTTAAAGAAACTGTGGAAGGTGTGGCAGTTTCCGAAGAGGCAGTTCAATCCGAAGAACCGGCGCTTGAAGCAAAAGCTTCCGAAACCAAGCCAAAAACTAAATCTAAGAAAAGCGAAGCAGTGAAAGAAGAAATAAAGGATCAGGAAACAGTCGGCAGTCAGGATTTGACTCCCGATGACATTCCTTTTTAAAGACTTATGCGCAGAAAAATAATCAGAAGAGCCAGAAGGATCCTCCGTATCAAAGACTGTCCCTTCTGTAAAAATTCAAAGGAACCGGATTACAAGGATACTGATAATCTGAATCATTTTATTTCAGACAGGGGAAAAATTCTGCCCAGAAACGTCAGCGGAGTTTGCCAGAAACATCAGTTGAGACTGACTAAATCGGTAAAACAAGCGAGATATATTGCGCTTCTTCCTTTTATTGTCAGGCCCTCATAAAGGAATCATTTAATGCTATCACTTATCAGAATTGCCCTACCTTCCGATTCAAAAGTTCTAATTGAAGAAGGGGAACAAATTTCCGAAAATTCCCCTCTTTATAAATCAAATGATGAGAAGATACTTTATGAGATCCCTTTAGCTAAACTGCTGAAAATTAAACCGGAGAGAATAGTCAGGTTCCTTCGCCGTAAGATTGGAGAATCAGTTGCCAAAGGCGATATCCTGGCCGAAAAAAAAGGCTGGTTGTCATCTTTATCCATCAGGTCTCCCTTTGATGCGGAAATTAAAGAATTGGATGTAAAAAAGGGCTTGCTTCTTTTAAGCCATAAAAAAAAACAACCTGAAATTAAAATCAGTTTGCCTATAGCCGGAAAAGTAAAGAAAATTACGGCTTCCCATATCGAAATTGAAGTGAAGGGTACATCTATCGAAGGCAGAAAAGGCGCGGGTAAAGAACAAATGGGAAAATTGCTGTATATATCTGATGAACGTTTCCATCCTGCTGATTTTGACGCGGAAGTTGAAGGCAGGATTGTTTTTCTTAAAATAGCGCCCCGCGAAGTTATCGCTAAACTCGATGTCTTAGGTGCCAAAGGTCTGATTTCCACAGAATTGCCTGATTCGATTGACTTTTCCGCTCTTGAGGTTGAAAGGGAGGCGGCAGTCAAACTTATTAAAGAAACGGATAAAACCGTCTGGCTTAAACCCTCGGAAAATTTGCTTATAATAATGGAATCATCATGATAAAGATAAGAAACACAATCATTATTCTGATCCTTTTAGTGCTTTCATTCGGCAGCGGATTTAACCTCGGTAAAAAGTCCATCCCGGTCTTCAAAAAAAATACTTCAGGTGAAACCGTCAGCATGCGCGGATACGATTTTACCCTTTTTTGGGATGTCTGGGATAGGCTTAAATATTATTACATCGACAAGGAAAAGCTCGATCCTCTAAAACTCATCAACGGAGCCATTTCAGGCATGGTTTCATCTTTGGATGATCCGTATACTGTTTTTCTTACACCCGATCAGAATAAAGATGTTAAAGACGATTTAAGCGGTAAATTTGAAGGCATAGGGGCCCAGTTGGGGGTCAAAGACAAAAAAATTGTTATCGTAGCCCCCTTAAAAAAATCTCCGGCGGAAAGCGCCGGTCTTAAAGCGGGGGATTGGATTATCAAAGTCGACGGCAAAGATACGGTCAACTGGACTTTGCCGGAAGCTGTTTCCAAAATCAGGGGACCCAAAGGAAGCCAGGTTGTTCTGACCGTTTTACGCACAAATTCTGAAAAAAGTGAGGATTTTAAAGTGTCCCGGGATGAAATAAAAGTGCCTTCAGTAGAGTTGGAAGTAAAAAATATTGAATGCGTAAATGCAAACGAGGGAAAGACAGTCTGTAAGGAAGAAGCAAATATAACAGCCAATACCCGAAAAATTTACCATCTGAAGCTGGGGCGCTTTGGCGATAATACCAACGCAGAATGGAATAAAATCATTTCCCAGATAGTGGCCCAGTATTCTTCAGGAGTTGACAAAGGCATAATATTTGACCTCAGAAATAACCCCGGCGGTTATCTGACCAGTTCGGTTTATATCGCCTCCGAATTTATCGGCAGTGGCGCGGTCGTCATCCAGGAAAATGCCGACGGAACGAAGAAAACTTTCAATGTCGACCGCAAAGGCAAACTCATAAATTATCCGCTGGTAGTTCTTATAAATAAAGGCAGCGCTTCCGCTTCCGAGATAGTGGCCGGAGCTTTAAGGGTCAGGAATAAGATAAAACTGGTCGGTGAGACATCTTTCGGCAAAGGCACTATTCAGGAAGCCCAGGAGTTGCCGCAGGGAGCGGGGATTCATATTACGACCGCCAAATGGCTGCTGCCGGACGGCAGCTGGGTAAACGGTGACGGACTGAAAGTGGATGAAGCAGTGGAAAATAAATCGGACTCTGAGGAAGATTTGCAGTTTCTGAAGGCAGCTGAAATTTTATTAAGGTAAGACTTTTCTGCTATAATTCAGAAGTCATTTTCAGCTGATTTTCAAGATTATATAATATTATATTTTTATTATGAAGAGATTATTGGTTCTGGTTGCTCTTTTTTTCCTGCTGATTTTCTTAGGTTCATCTGACAGGAAATTGGATTTCTCTTTTAAAAACTTCGGCAATCTTTTCAAATCAGAACAGCCTAAAAGTTCCTCTGATGAAAAAATCCACATAGTCTCGGAAGAATCGGTCATAACATCAGTGGTTGATAAAGTCTCGCCGTCTGTAGTAACTGTCTCGGTCATGAGAAGCCGCAGCTTGGGAAGCATTTTTGAAGACAATCAGTTTGACCCTTTTGATCTTTTTAATTCCCGGCAAAACCAACAGCAAAGAGTAGAGCAGGATATAGGCACCGGTTTCATCGTTTCCAAAGACGGCCTGATTGTCACCAACAAACATGTAGTCTCCGACACGGAGGCTAAATACCGGGTAGTGACGCATGGTGACAAAACTTATGATGTGGAAAAAATTTACCGCGATCCTACCAATGATTTGGCTATCATAAAAATTGCCAACGGCAATCTGTCACCGCTTGAGATGGGAGATTCTTCCAGAATAAAAGTCGGCCAGCTAGCCATTGCCATCGGTACTGCCTTGGGCGAATTCAGAAATACCGTTACCGTCGGAGTCATCTCCGGGTTGGGAAGAGGCATTACTGCCGGCAGTCCTTTCGAAGGTTATGTCGAGAGGCTGGATAACGTTTTGCAGACCGATGCCGCCATCAATCCGGGCAATTCCGGAGGACCGCTTCTAAACAGTGCCGGCCAGGCAGTCGGAGTCAATGTGGCTGTTTCAGCTGAAGGCCAGAATATCGGTTTTGCCTTGCCTATCAATACCGTCAAGGATGTTTTGGACCAATTCCAAAAATCAGGCGGCAGATTCGAAAGGCCTTATTTGGGGGTCAGATATAAAATGGTCACCCGTGACCTGGCTCTGATAAATGAAATTCCCGAAGGAGCCTTTATCCAGGAGGTTATTGAGGGTTCACCGGCTGAAAAGGGAGGAATTCAGCTGGAGGACATAATTACTAAAATTGACGGAAAAAAGGTTACTGAAAAGACAGGCGGTTTGGCCCAAATTATTGCCGGGAAAAAAATAGGGGACAAGGCTTCCTTAGAAATCTGGCGCGACGGTGAAACAGTCAGCCTTAATGTAACCATCGGCCAGTCAAGCGGGGAGTAACCTGTAACCTGGGAGGTTGCGCAGATACGCAACCTAGGGTGTATTTAGCGGGTCACTCAAGAAGTAAATGTTGAATCCTCTTTAATTCCCGTTGATAATCTGCCTGATTTAAAACAAATTCTCTATATTTTTCCTGATCTTTAAAAAAAGATAAAATTTTTGTCTTGTCAATTATTTTATCTTCATCGTTTAGTAAATAGGATTTAAAGGAGGACCATGCATAGTTTTCAATATCGGAAATTCTTCTTACTATATATGATGAGTAGGGATTTAAATGAATATAGCGTGAGACATGGAGAAATTGATTTTTAGTTTCGATTCTAACAGCTTTAAATTGATCTAAAAAAATTGCGCCGTCTTTTTTATTAAGACTGTTGAAATAACGTGTATAACTATTTTGGAAATTGCTTAAGAATTTCGATATTCCATTGTCAACCACCTGTTCAACAAGTATGTGGAAATGATTTGGCATTAAACAATAACTGTAGATATAGACTAATTTGGGGATTTTTTTAAGGTTTTTTATTAATTTCAAACGCTTTTGCTGTTCCAAGCCAACAATTTTTGACAAGCTTAACGGAGGATGAAGATGTTGGTATAATTCAAGAGCAAGAAGAGCCCTTTTATATTCTCTTTTAGAAGTAAAAGTTGGACGGTGATCAATGCCCCGATTATATATATGATAGATTTCATGATTGACAAGTGGAATCAGCCGGCCGGGCATATAATCAGAGATTATCAAAAATTCCTTATAAGTCAAGATAATTTTACAGATTGATTGGATAACAGACCTCTGCAAACAATAAGAAAAAAACCCTAGGTGTGAAGCCAATCAACCTCCCAGGTTGCGGAGCTAGTTAGGCGGGGAGTAGGGGTTTCATCGCCTCAATCATTTTATCCATTTTTCCTTCCATAATATCTTCCAGATTGTGCCACGATTTGCCGATGCGGTGGTCCGTCACCCGGTTTTGCGCAAAATTGTATGTCCTGATTTTTTCCGCCCTCATACCGCGGCCGACCTTTGATCTGGCAGAGCCTAAGGCTTTATCCTTTCTCTCCTCTTCCAATTCCCATAATTTCGAACGTAAAAGAGACAGGGCGATCTTGCGGTTTTGTTCCTGGAATCTTTCCGTCTGGGCTGCCGTGACGATACCGCTAGGTTTATGTTTGAGTCTGACAGCGGTTGAGACTTTATTGACATTCTGGCCGCCTTTGCCTCCTGAGCGGAAAAATTCCCACTCCAAGTCCGAAGGATTGATAAAAATAGCCGTTTCCTCGATTTCAGGGATGACGGTTACCGTGGCTGTCGAGGTATGAATCCGGCCGTATCTTTCAGTTTTAGGAATCCGCTGGACGCGGTGAACTCCTGTTTCGGGAAGGTAAGTATTATATGCTCCGCTACCTGAAACCCTCAGCACGTTTTCGTCAATCAGTTCGGCCTTGAAACCTTTGGTTTGGGCAAAACGCAGATACATCCTGGTTAGATCTGACGCCCAGATTTTGGCTTCATCACCGCCGGTTGCGCCGCGGATTTCAATAATGGCAATATTTTCATTCATAGTTAAAAAAAATGATTTAGAAGTTAATTAGGTTCCGAGAAGCATTTCCCTGAGGGATTTCGGCCGGCGGTCTTCCTTCTCACTGCTTTCTTTTTTCTTTTTTTTATCCTGCAGGACTTTGAGTGTTACTTTGGCTTTTTCCTGCTTTTTCTGGAAGCGTTCCACCCGGCCCAAAGTATCTACAAATTTCATTTCCCCGGTATAAAAGGGATGGCATTTATGGCATAACTCCACTTTGATTGACTCACGGGTGGAGCCGACCGTAAACATATTGCCGCAAGCGCAAACCACTTGCGCATCGGGGTACCACTTCGGATGAATATCAGCTTTCATATCCGTCTATTATACCTCATTTCATCTCCAGGATAAAGAAGGCGAGATAGACCAGAAAAAGGAGAAATCCTTCGCCCCTTGAAATGTCGTTTTTGCTTCGGGTAAAGTAGTAAAAGAGAGATAAGCCTAAAGTCATCATCAGGAAAGTGATGGAAAGATGGTTGGTAATGGTTATGACTTGTTCGTTAATAACAGCCAGGACTCCTAAGATGAGGGAATTGGCTGCTGCCGAGCCGATATAATCACCGAGGGCAATATCCTTTTTACCGTAGGTGACAGTACGCAAAGCGATGGAAATTTCCGGTAAATTCGTGCCGATCGACAAACCGAGCAGGCTTAAAAGATAGGGAGAAACAGATAATACTTTGGAGAAATAAATGGTGTTTTCAACCAGGACGGCGCTGGCTATATAGACAATAAAAGCGCCTGCTAATATCTTTCCTGCATCCCAAATTGTACTTTTTTTATGGAGGGCGAATTTATCCCGGAAATGGTCCAGAAGACCCTTCTTTTTTTCCATTTTATAAAAGAGGACAAAGTACATGAAAATAAGCAGAAGTCCTTCAATTCTGGTGAAATTATTGTCTATGGTTAAAAGTGTCGGCAGTCCAACTACATAGAGAGCAAAAATCAGTTTCCGTCTGGTCAGCTGATGGGATAAAGTGACCCCGTTTCCCAATAATGAAAGCAAAGGTATGACCATTAAAAAGAGGATTATGGAACCGCCGACTAAATTTCCGACAAATATTTCCGGCCTCTTTTCAATAATAGAGTTTATGCCGACGGACAATTCCGGCAGGGATGTCAAAAGACCGAGAATGAAGAATGAAGCGGCAAAAGCGGAAATTTCCAGCCTGCGGGAAATGCGGTCCAGGGAAGTTACGATTATGCCGGCGCCCATCCAGACTGCAATCAGGGAAAAGATAAAAAAGAGGATATTTCCGGGCATTATAAAAAGTATAACAACATTTTATCTATTATGGAAACGGTGGTGGGGATGATGTTTGATTTTGCCTTCAGCAAAGACAATGCCGGCGAAAACAAGCAGAGCGCCGAAAAAATAGACCGGAGTTATTTTTTCACCCAACAGGGGCAAGGCGACGACTATGGCGGCGATCGGATCAATATAAGTAAAAATTCCACTGTCCTGGCCTTTGAGGTTTCTGACACCGTACTCGTATAAGGTATACGCGGCGGCTGATGAGAAAAAGATACCGTAAATAATGCCTATTATCCCGCGATAATCAAGACTTTTTAGCGGGTCAAATGTCAGTAATTCATAAGAGGCAAAGGGTATAAATGTAACAGTACCGATTACGCACATCCAGAAGGTGATGGCAGAGGCGGAGTAATTGGTATGGATCTCTTTACTGATGATGGCATGGCCGACAGTACCCAATACTGCTATCAGTAAAAAGAGATTTCCGATAATTTCACCGTCAGCCATTCCTTCAATCAAAGGCTGTCCGAGAATGATAAAGACACCTGCCAGACTGATGGTTATTCCCGCTAAAATTTTTAACTTCGGTTTTTCATGCAGGAGATAGACTGACAAAATATAAATTATGATCGGGCCAAGAGTAGAGATAATCGGGGCATTAATTGAGGGAGCCAGGCGTAATCCCAGAAAGAAAAAACTGATATTGAGGGTGACTCCAGATAAAGAAACCATAATCAGTTTAAACCAGTCTTTCCTGCTGATTTTTATATACGGGTAAGTCATAATCAAGAGGAGTATGGCCGCCCCGTAAAACCTGATGAAAGCCAAAGTAAAAGGCGGGATGTTCTGCAGGGAAAACTTAAAAATAGGGGAGGCCGCCCCCCAGATCAGATTGGCCAGAATCAAGGCAAGAATCGCTTTCCGGTGTCTGGGCATTAACTTAATAATAACAAAGAAGACTTCTTTGAAGAAACAGAGCCTATTTAATAGTTGATGCCAACTCTTTAATTTTTATTGTCTGCTGATCGTTGGTAGTCATGTTTTTTAGGGTGACTTGATTGCTTTTTACTTCATCGGGACCAATAATGATAACATAGGGAATTCCTTTTTTGTCCGCATATTTTAGCTGTTTGTCGAGTTTATCTTCAGGATTGATGTAAATTTCTGAGCTGATATTTTTTTGGCGTAATTTGTTAATTATTTCTAGAGAAGAGGGTAGTAATGATTTATTAAAGATGGTAACTAAAACCTGAGTACCTAAATTACCTAATTTAATTAAATTTAACTTGTCTGCTGCCTCAACCATCCGATCAAAACCAAAAGCTATACCGACAGCAGGAATGTCAATACCGCCTAACTGTCCGATAAGTTTGTCATAACGGCCACCGCCCCCTAATGAGTTAGTGCCATATTCCGGTACGCTGACTTCGAAAATCATACCGGTATAATAATCCAATCCCCGGGCAAGAGTAGGAACAAATAAAATATCTTCTCTAGGAATACCCAGTTGATTAGTGATAGAAATAATTTGCTTTAGATTGGCAGAAATCGTTGCGTTATTGATTGTTGAGATGATTTTTTCAGCTATTTGATCAGATAATCCTTTTTTAATCAATTCTGCTACCACAAATTCCTGAGACATTTTATCCAGTTTATCAATGGATTGAATAACTGATAATACTGAAACCTTATCAGATGCAAACTGATCGAGTGAGTCAAAAAGAATCGCCCGGTCATTAATTTTTATTTTTACAGTCTCAAAACCTAAATTTTTGAAAGCCTGATATGTACAGGCAATAATTTCAGCGTCCGATAGAGGTTCGGTGGTACCGAAAACATCAATATCGCATTGAGTAAATTCACGATATCTGCCTTTTTGCGGTTTTTCAGCCCGGAAGACATTTTGGATTTGGTAGCGGCGGAAATATTTAGGCAGCTGGTTTTGGTATTGAGCTAAGACTCTGGCAGTTGGAACTGTTTGGTCATAACGCAGACCAATTTTTCGGTTTCCGCTATCGGTAAATGTATAAACTAGTTTATCTGCTTCAGTGCCATATTTCCCCAATAAAATTTCCGCGTATTCCAATGCCGGGGTTTCCAGGGGTTCGAAGCCGTAGAGCTCGAAAGTTTTGCGGATGATGTCGACGGCGTATTGCCTTTTCCGTGCTTCTTCCGGCAGGAAATCGCGGAAACCTTTTAAAGTTCTGGGTTCAATTTTTTGCCTCATAATGATTTTTATTATAACACTGTTAATTCTTTTGATGCTTTGGAGAGAACCATAGGGCCGGAGGCAGTCAGATGAATTACGTCTTCGATTCTGACGCCGCAAAAGCCTTCGATGTAAATTCCCGGTTCGATGGTAAAGAGCATGTTTTCTTTCAGAATTTCCTTGATATAGGGTCGGAGGCGGGGATCTTCGTGGATGGCCAGTCCGACACCGTGTCCAAGCCCGTGTTTATAGGGAGTGAAACCTTTTTGCTGAATGAAATTGCGGGCGACGGTATCAATTTCTTCCCCGGTTTTGCCCACAGCCAACGAAGAGATGGCCAGTTCATTGGCTTTGGTGACTGTCTTAAAAATATCAGCCTGTTTTTCTGCAGGAGTACCGAAAAATACCACCCGGGTCAGATCCGCACAGTAATTAGCGTATTTGGCTCCCATATCAATTAAAACCAAGCTATTATCTTTAAGTTTAATTTTTGCCGAAGGCAAATAATGGGGGATAGCGCTATTTTCATTAAAGGCGACAATCGGTGAGAAAGCGATACCCTGTGAATTTTTACGGATAAAAAATTCCAGTTCCAGCGCCAGTTCTTTTTCAGAGATTCCTTTTTTTACTCTCGTTAGGATATAGGTAAAAGCGCGGTCGGTGACCTCGGCTGCCTTGGCTATTGCCCTGATTTCATCCGGGGATTTAATTAATCTGTATTTTTCAATAATCTTTTCAAGAGGGATAAGTTTTGCCCTGATTTTATTTTTTAAGGATTCATATTCTGCATAAGAGAGATTGTTTTTTTCAAAAGCCAATACGGAAATTTTTTGCACCCGCACCACATCGTTGATAGCCTGACTTAAGCTATAATCAATGCTTATTTCAATCGGTTTAAAACCTTTTATTTGTTTATACATCCCGATGGTTGTTGAAAAAGCCAGAAGATAGGCTTGATCGGGTGTAATCAAGAGAAAAGCTTCGCGTTCTGAAGCGGAAAGCCCCGAAACTCCGGTCAGATAAGTCACATTTTCCTGGCCGGAGACGAAAAGGGCATCCAGTTTAAGCTCTTTTAATTTTAGCTGCAGCAAATCTGTCATGGTCAATTATTCCTATTTTAACAAAGCCTTCTTTAAGAAGTTATTTTAGGAGTTGTTGTTACAGATGGGGAAGCGGCCGGAGTGGGGGAAACAGAAACAGGCAAGTGAAGAATTCTTAAGGCAGAATACCTTTCCTCCGCTTTGGGATTAATCTTCCCGATGACAGAGACGGTATCTCCGATTGTAAATTTGGAGAAGCCTCCTTTTTGACTGCCGCTCCCGGCCACGAATTGGGAAGTGACGGTATATTTTTCAAAGTCGATTGTTTTTTCTCCGTCGCGGGCGCGGATTTTGAGGGTATATTCGCTTTTATCCAGATCAGCGACTTTGCCGTAAATACGGATCAGTTTCTCCTGAAGGAAAATATATTTGGCGGGAAAAAGCTCCCTGGACTCATTGTAATAGCCGAAAACACTGATGTAGTCATCTGCTTTAAGTTTTGCTTCTGTCCATTCTTTCTTCTGGTTATTTTCAATTTTGAAAAAGAGGGTATCATCGGAAAAACTGAATTTCATCTCCCCCCTTTCTCCGGTTAAAACGACACTGTTGTTTTCAACTGATTTGACAGCTCCCAAAAACGCTCCTTTTTCCTCATCCCGTATCTGTGCGACTTTGGTGGCTATTTTTTCCTTTAGGAGTTCGATTTGCCTGATTTTATTTTTTAATTCTTCATCTTCAGGTTTTAAGGTCGCGGAAATTTTAACCGGGGCAGAGGACGGTGTTGAGGTTTTTGTCTGCGCCAAGGCGTTTAGCGGCAAAATAACTGACATAATAAAAATTGCCAGAATGAAAAGTTTCATATTTTTTCCGATGTATAAAAGAGATTCAGCGTTTTTGTTTCATCATTGCCGATTCCGTCATTTCCGCTAATGATTACCGGATTACCGCCTTCGACCAGATCGATTGTTGCCTTAAAATTGCCGCTTTCATCAGGAATCAAAATAAGTGAAGTTTTATATGATTCGACGGTTAAAACTTTAGCTTTTTGGGCTTTGCCGCTTATTTCGATTTTGCTGTTGCCGAAAATGGTCAAGTCTTTCGGTTTATCGATGGTAATGGAAGTCTTTTCGGCAAAAACAGTCGGAGTTATTTTTTCATTTTTGACGGTTAATTTGGAGGAATCAGGTCTTTTAATGATTGAAGGCAGCCGGACGATGACTAAAGCAGCCAAAGCTCCCAGCAGGAATCCTAAAACCAAAGCTGAAAGGACGTCCTTTTTCATAAAATTCCCTCAAGAAAACATTTAAATCTTAAGTGCTGGTTTTCCCCTTGTCAAGGGAAGGCCCGGTGTGATAAAAATACTTTACTCAAAATATATGGATATCATCACTTTTGGTATTTCCTCATTCCGCATTAAAGGCAAATCCGCCTCAATTGTGACCGATCCCTTCGATTCCGAAATTAGCGGATTAAAGTTTCCCAAAACCGAAGCGGATATTGTCACCGTCTCATCTGATCTGCCGGACCATAACCATACCGCTTCCGTATCAGGTGATTTCATGGTAATTGACGGCCCGGGAGAATACGAGGTAAAAGGAGTCGAGATCATAGGATTGGCGCATGAAAAGAACATCATCTTCCTTTACAAAATTGACAATTTGACTTTGGTCCATTTGGGAGACTTAAAGGAAAAACTGAATGATAAAGAAAAAGAAACGCTCAACGGTGCTGATATTCTGATGATTCCTGTGGGCGGCGGTGAAACTTTATCAGCGGAGACAGCTTCCCAAGTCATATCGCAGATTGAACCGGTCATTATTATTCCCATGCACTATAAAACGGAAAAGCTGAACTCAAATTATGCTGAAAAATTAACCGGGGTAGATCTTTTTTTGAAACAGATGGGTAAGGAGGGAATTTCTCCCCTGCCGAAATTCAACGTAACCCGCGATAAAATTCCTGCCGAGCCGACCATTGTCGTTTTAGAATAATCAAATATGGAACCGCGAATACCGCCTCATGATGAGCAGGCCGAAGCTTCTGTTTTGGGGGCCATTCTTATCGATAAGGATGCCATTTCCCAGATCATTGAATTTGTCCGGCCGCAATTTTTTTACAAGGAAGCCCATGAAGACATCTTTGAGGCAATGATGACCCTTTATGAGAAACATGAACCGGTGGATGTGGTGACCGTGACAGCCCAATTGAAGAAAATGGGCAAGTATAAAAACACCGGCGGTACCTCTTATTTGACTGAACTGACCAACTCTGTACCGACGTCCGCCAATATTGAATATTACGGCCAGATTGTCTCTGACGCTTTTGTCAAAAGGCAGCTGATTGATTCAGCGGCCAAAATATCCCAATCCGCTTTTGCCGGAGGGGAGGATGCCAAACAGATATTGGATACGGCCGAAAGTGAAATTATGGGCATTGCCCTCAATCGCTCCAGACGGGATTTTATCAATATCAAGGATGCTTTGGCTGAAAGTTTTGACCGTTTGGACGAACTCCATAAACGCGGCACCCATTTAAGAGGCGTGCCCACCGGTTTTTATGATTTGGATAATAAGTTAGCGGGTTTGCAGGATTCCAACCTGATAATCCTGGCCGCCCGTCCGGGTCAGGGCAAAACAGCCTTGGCTATCAATATTGCCCAGTATGTTTCAGTACAGCAAAAAATTGGAGTAGGCATTTTTTCCCTGGAGATGAGCAAAGAGGAACTGGTGGACAGGTTATTGGTTTCACAGGCCGATGTGGATGCCTGGAGATTGAAAACCGGCAAATTATCCAATGAGGATTTTACTAAGCTTTCGGAAGCCATGGGAGAACTGGCCGAAGCCCCGCTTTTTATCGACGATACGCCCGGACTCAATATTTTCGAAATCAGGACCAAGGCCAGACGGCTGCAATTGATGCACAACGTCAAACTCATAATTGTCGATTATTTACAGCTGGTCGATCCGGGCAGGCGTTTTGACAGCCGGGTACAGGAAGTCTCTCTTATTTCCCAGTCTTTGAAAAATCTGGCCCGCGAGCTTCAGATACCGGTCCTGGCCGTTTCCCAATTATCACGGGCAGTTGAGCACAGGGGAGAGAAAAGGCCGCAGCTGGCTGACCTGAGAGACTCCGGAGGCATCGAACAGGATGCTGACGTCGTCATGTTTATTTACAAGGAAGATACCGAGGTAAAAAACTGGGAACAGCAGATCGTGAAACTGTTAATTGCCAAACACCGCAACGGCCCGGGAGGCGAAATTGAGCTGATTTTCAAAGGCGACCGCATCCGTTTCTATTCAGTCGAAAAAATGAAGGAAGCCGAATCTCCCGCCATCGCCGCTTTTTAATTTGTTGAATAACTTTTTCTGCTTGATAAAAATTGTTCTGCTTTGGGAATTTTGATATGATAAGTCTGTTATGAAAAGAGTTGATGTCTCAACAGATGAAATGGCTAAATTTGAAGGCAAATGGGTAGCTATTGATCCTGATAAGCAGAGAATTATAGCTGTAAGTGAAACTTTGGCTGAAATTTCCCCTCTTGTAAGCGGGAAGGTGGGGGAGGAGAAAAAAATTAAAGCCTATTCATTCAAGGTCCCCCGAAAAGACGAAGGGCCGTACGTATTATAAAAAATTATCTTAAATGGCCAATTTCCCATACAAAAAAACTACGAATGACGACTATTTCCCGATTGTTAATTTTACTCTTTACTTTAAAAATAATATTGCTAAAACATCAGCCTTGTTAGATTCCGGAGCAACCATATCCGTATTCAGATCAGATGTGGCTGATCAATTAAATATTCAAATAGAGAAAGGGGAAAAGATTTATATGCATGGGGTAGGGGGCAGAATAATGGGTAGAGATTCTTTCTTTGATAAATTCAAAATTACTTTTGAGGAAAAGAAAAAGTTAGTCAGATTGGAATAATATTGTGCCGCATTCTTAAGATAGTTTGAACGCTTTTCGCCGCCACTGGAATTTTATCGAATTCCAGCTTTGGCGGCAAATTCTTTTAATCTTTAAGGATTTCTTGAACAGTCGCCTCGGCAAAGATTTTCATAGTATCGTAGATTTTCAATCGAGGATGATAAGGAATCAATAATTGCAAATCGGTGCAAGCCAAAACAACATGATCAATTCCCTTCGTTTCAAAATCGTTAATAACTTTTATCAATTCCTCGCGGTCTTTATTGTCGTGCCTATTAGAAACCAAATTATGAATCATCCTTCCTATTTTGGCTTGCTGAAAATCGTCAGGAGTAATTTGTTTTATATTATTAGCTATGAATGAAGTTTCATACAACTTTTTATTGAGGGTTATTGAAGTAGAAATAATTCCGACTTCGGAAATGTTTTCTTTCTTCAAAAATTTAGTAGTTTCTTCAACTATACTTAATACCGGAATTTTTACAGAGTTTCGAAGTTCTTCAATAAAAGTGTGGAGCGAATTACAAGGCATAACCAAAAAAACAGCACCGGCTTTTTCTAGCTTCTTTGCGGCGTCTAAAATAAAGGGAACGCATCGCTCCTCCCCTCTCCCTCTTGCGATAGCGTCTTCCTCGATATCGTATGGGAGAGGAACGCTGTATATCAAAATCGGTGGCCTACTAACTTTATTAAGTTTCTGACATGAAAAAATCAACTCCAAATAAAATTCAGAAGTTGTTTCGGGTCCTAGTCCGCCGATTATTCCTACAGTTTTCATATACGGAATTGATTAAAAATTTTTCTTTTTCCTAACGGAACTGCCAATTCGTTTTTGCCGATAAAATCCACTACCAATTAGTCGCCGAGCGAAGCGAGGCGAACCAAAACTCCTTGGAATTTCCTACGTGGTGTCCCTATTGTACCAAGCTCGAACATTTTTTCAAAATCGTAATCACTAGCGTTCCCCGCGCGCTGAAGCGCCACCACGCGAAGCGTGGTGCTTCTGCTGAAGCAGAAGTGCGGGGAAACGCTCTGCACCTCGCCACTAATGATTTGAAATGAGGCGAGGTGCAGAAATGCAAATGCGGAACGCGAGCGAAATTTTGCGAAATGCTGGGGGTGTGGGGGAAAGTATTTCGCAAAATTCGCTCCGCGTACTTCCTGATTTTTGGCGGGATTTTGGCGGGGCGGACAGAATACAAAAAAGCAAAAACTAGTTTTTGCTTTTTGAAATTTGGACAATAGAATTAAAATATTTTTGTCCTTCTGATTTAAAAATTTCGTCAGATTCTGATTTTTTATATATCTCAAAAAACTCACTAATTTGATTAGGAGAAAATAGACCAATTCTCTGATGTGAAATAAAGTTGTGTGGAATATCAATTTTCCTCAACAACCAATATAACAAAATCTTCGGCATATCTCCTTGTGCCTCTTCAATTCCCTTAAAATGGATTTTACGCTCAACTGATTGTCGTGGGTCAAAAATATATGGTGTTGGTGAAAATTCTCTTTTTACATCATCACCCTGTTTCTGCATTTCGTGATACAAACGTGTATGAAATGCACCCATAGGAAAGAGAATTTTCAAATTTTCTCGATTTTGTAATTCTGGTTTTTCTTTCAAAAGTTCAAGTAAATTTGTTTTTATATTTTCCAAAATTTTATTTTCTCGCTCTTTTTGCATTAGTGATTCAAGTTCAGAAACATTAGAAATTCTTTCTAATGTTTCTTCGTAAGAAGATTCTCTATTTACTAAATCATTGTAAGCACTATTGCCCTTCATAAATTCATAGATTTCTTGATATAGTTCATCATCATTCTTTAAATCAACAAGTAAAACTTCCTTATTTGTTCCATAAAGTTTCTCAAAAATCGCTGTAAAATAGTCTTTCCAAAAAAATTCTTTACCTCGCTGTTTTTCATGTTCAATTGCTTGTTCTGGAGTAAATTCACCTCGCGAAACTTTTTGCCATGTTTGTAAACGCTCTTCATCCCAACCAGCATTTTCTTGAATCAAAATATCAGTGCCGTCTAGTCTCTCAGCAACTTTTTTGCCGTCCTCTGTTGTTGCATGTTGATGAAAAAGAAAATTGGTTTTTATGTTCGGTACTTTTTCAAGTCCTTGGCCTTTCAAAAATTCTTCAACACTTTGTCTATCTTTTTTATTTTCATTTTTAGAAACAAATTCTTTAAATTTTTTAATATCACCTTCTGAACCAAGAATATGAATTTGTGAAGGATTAAAGACAACAACCTCTCCATCTTTAAATCCATCCACCTCAACTTTAACTCCAGCATTTCCCATTTGTTTAAGTGTTTCTGTAAATTTTTTAGAATACTCATGTTCATTTAAAATCCATGCTTCAGTACCACCAGCTTCATTATTAGCTTTTTCTGAATCTCCCGAAAATTCCAAATTATTTTTTATTGATTTTACCTCTGCATATTTACCCATAGGGATAATCATAGGATGCAAGTTTTTACCCCAACGCTGACCATACTCAGGAACAGAAGAAAGGTAAAAACCATTACCAAACCAACCACTATCACGTTCATTCATTTTAATTTCACCCTCAAACTTTTCACTAGAACTTCCGTGCCATAAAATATTTTGCTCATGGCTTGGAAAAGTATTTTCTAAATACTTTTCATAAAGCTCAACTGCTTCTTTACTTTCAAATTGTTTAACTTTTTCTTTTATCTGTTCTTTGGCTTTCTGTAAATTTTCAAAATTACCAACTTTATCTTGAACATTATCAAGACTTATATAATTTCGTTCTATACTTTCAGGAACAATATAATTATCATTTTCAACATCCATTTGCGAAGCGATCGGATGTTTGCTTACATGTAATTTTTCAAATTCTTCTTTGGGTATTTTTACAACGACCAAATTTGCACCCTCAATTCGCTTCGCTTCCGTTCCAAATGTTTGTTGTGATTTTCGTAAATATACAAGTGCGGTTTCCAAATCTGGTGAAAACCATTGACCTTTTAAATCTTTATGTGAAGTTATTCCGTCAGGCTCTTTTTCAATATTTTTGTTTTCTATACGATAAAGAGAAATGGTTTCGCCAGATTTTGTTGCTTCTAGAGCAATATTTTCTAATTCAGGGCTAAGTTTAAAAACCTCCTGTATATTTTTTTCCTGTCCAGAAAGCGAAAAATGCTCAACAGATTGTTCAGCTTTTGGTAATTCAACCTTATCAACAGGATTAATTGGTGGTTTTTCCATAAAGTGATTTTAGCATTTTTCGCTTTCTTTTTCTAGTTTTTTTAGGGAGTAGAATGTGTGCGCGAACGGGAGGGTGGGTCAAGCACAAACTAATTTTCGTATCTCGGCTTTGCCGAGATTTCAATGTTTTGAGTTTCTTTTCTTAATGTCCGCCCCGCCAAAATCCCGCCAAAAATCAGGAAGTACGCGGAGCGAATTTTGCGAAATACTTTCCCCCACACCCCCAGCATTTCGCAAAATTTCGCTCGCGTTCCGCATTTGCATTTCT
>Ga0209211_10000784_pt1 | contig 63207 bp, 41 predicted proteins | sample RifGroA2_FD_183992 | JGI IMG/M metagenome (GOLD analysis project Ga0209211, IMG submission 183992) | Groundwater microbial communities from Rifle, Colorado, USA - Groundwater A2 (SPAdes) (version 2) | ecosystem: Environmental > Aquatic > Deep subsurface > Groundwater | place: Rifle, Colorado... | reverse complement strand
CATGTCCATGGTCATAGCTACAGATTATGGACGGAATCCAACGCTTTTTCAAGATTGCGCCAATTTCACCATCATGTTGCGTTGGAAATGGGGATATTTTCACCATCATCTTGCATTGGATAATTCTCGCACTTGACCTGCGGCACGGAATTTGTGTTTAATTGAATTTATGGGGAATAAAATACTTGTAGTGGATGACGATCCTGAAATTTCGAGCCTACTGCAGTATACGCTGGAATCGCTGGGCCATAAGGTGAAAGTCTGCGACAACGGCCGCGAAGTACTGGAGATTTTACATTCTTATAAGCCGGACCTTTTAGTACTTGATGTCATGCTGCCTGGCATAGACGGTTATTCGCTTACCGCGCAAATCGCGGAAGACCCCGTACTGAATAAGATGCCCATTGTAGTGCTCTCCGCCCTGGAACCCTCTAGGACCATGTTCCAGCGTTTCTCGCAGGTTGCGGGTTTCCTCACCAAGCCCTTTAATACCGACGACCTGATAGAAGCGGTGAAAAACGGCCTAACCAAAAAATAAAACAATCCGGTGACATAATACTTAATTAGGGTATATAAGTATTATGTCACCGGATTCCATTGAACGGACATACTTCCTGACAAATATCGCAGCCATAGGCGAAGCCTCCGCTGTTGAAAACAGCCGCAGCCGGTACTTTCTCCTTTGCCTGGGTGGTAAGGTATGAAACGCATTTTGAAGCTAAAAGCCTGCCGTCCTTTAAAGCGCCTGTTGGACAGGCTCTAATGCATAAATCGCAATCCCCGCACCCGTCCTCCTTCGCTCCTCCGCCTGAGGCGGACGGAGCTTCGAAGGGACGTGGTCCTGCGAAGCTATTGTCAAGCGGAGCGTCGGATTTCAGTTTAAGGTTAAGCGCCACTCCGCCAAGCACAAAATAACTGCCAAATTTTGGGTTTATCAAAAGCGTATTTTTTCCCCTGAAACCAAGCCCGGCCAGCCGCCCCAGCTCTTTTTCAAGCACCGGCGAGGTATCAACAAAGGCCCGCCCCTCCATCAGCGGAAAAGACGGTTTCATACTTTCTACAATTTTTAAAAGTTTCTCTTTTACCGCCGCGTGGTAATCTGGTCCCAGAGCGTAGCGGGCTATTGCGCGGTTTCCAGCTTCAAAAAAACCAGGCTGCCGTATTTTCCTGCCGGAACGTTCAAGAAAGGTTTCAGGCTCTCCAACACGCTCAAGAGTTTTTTTATAATCAAGGCCGGGCGTCAGGCCATCTGAAGGCCAGTAACTGAAAGCGCAAATAAGGACCGAATGCGCCCCGGCAAACCAGTTCCTGATATCGGCCCTTTCCCCGGAATTCCGCGCCAGGTAGCCAAGCGAGGGCGGTAAATCCTCCAAAGCGCGCAGGAACCGCGCGTGTTCGGCCAACGGCCCGGCCGGCGCAAATCCGCAGATCGAGGCGCCGTTTTTAAGCGCTATTTTTTTTATGAGTTCTTCCGGTAACATAGGAGGCTAGTAGGCTGGTATGCAAGTAGGCAATTCTTGCCAGTAGGTTAATAGGCGGCTAGCCGCCAAGTTGTCCGGCTGTATCCCCGCATACCGGCATACTAGCTTACCAGCCTACCAGCAACCAAGAACTACGCTCTTGACGTTTTTGCTCTGCTTGAGTATTCCCACGAGGAGTAACGCGCCCAGAAATTCACAAAAAAAGCCTTAAGAAAATCCGCGGGCGACATTTCACTGCCAAGCAGTTCGCGCGCGCTTACGGCGCAATCCAGTGGAACCTTATTGTTCAGGTTCAAACCAATGCCCAGCAGTATCCAATTCGGGGTTTTCGCGACAGAAGCCGATTCGGTGAGTATTCCCGCTATTTTAAGCCACTTTTTTTTGCGCGGGTGAAAAACGTAAACATCGTTCGGCAGTTTTATCCGCGTTTTAAAACCGTACAGTTCCCTTAAGGTGGAGCTTACCACCTCTCCGCCTAAAACGCTCAAATCCGGCAGATACTTAAGCCCGATGGCCGGCTTGAGTATCAGCGTCATGTAAACCCCGCCGCTCTGGGATTGCCAGACTCTGCCCATGCGCCCCTTCCCGCATGTCTGACGGGCAGCCAGCACCAGAGTGCACTCGCTGTTGCCCTCAAGAGCAAGTTCCCGCGCCACGCTCTGCGTGGAGTCTATTTCCTCAAGCCTTACCAGCTGGCGCACCCCGCTCAGGTCTTCCAGCTTTATATCTTCATTGAAAACAGTAAGAGGCATATCAGCTCCTTTAGGAAGAGATTACAGTGATAGAAAAACGATTACAGTGATGGAGAAGAGACTACAACGATAAGAATAGGAACCGCTGAAATAATTTATTTATTTTATTTTAACCTCCGGGCCGTATCGTTGTAATCGTTTTATTTTATCACTGTAATCTCTTCACCTCGAATGAAATATCCATCGTTCCGGCGGAATTAGTTATACAGCCGGCGGAAATCCTTTCGGCACCAAGTCTGGCCAGGCGCGCGGCGGTTTTAAGGTTCATACCGCCTGAAATTTCTATTTCCGGTTTAATGCCTTTAAAAGAGCGCGCCAGCGCTATGGCTTTTTTCATGTCAGCGGAACTCATATTGTCCAGCATTATAATGTCGGCCCCCAGGGGCAAAAAGGCTTTAAACTGGGCAAGGCTCTGAGCCTCTATTTCAATTTTCACTCCCCTGTATTTTTTTCGCAAAACCGAAATTTTCCGGCCTATAAGCCCGGCGTCACCCTTAAGCATGGCAATGTGGTTGTCTTTTATAAGGAAGGCTTCGTAAAGCCCCATGCGGTGATTAACTCCGCCGCCGCATTTTACGGCGTATTTTTCAAGTAAGCGCAAACCAGGCAGGGTTTTTCGGGTATCGTAGATACGGGTTTTGCCGCCCTTCAAAGCTTTAACAAACATGGCGGTTTTCGTGGCCACGCCGGAAAGATGCTGCAGGAAATTAAGAGCAGTGCGCTCGGCGGTTAAAATAGCGCGGAAGCCCTTAACGGTTATAAGCACGACGCCCTTTTTAACGCGGGCCCCGTCTTTGATTAAAATCTTTACCTTTGAACCGGGAGCGGCCAGCTCAAAAACCCTTTTTGCCACTAACAGGCCGCAGACGGTACCGGATGTCTTGGCCCGCATTTCCCCGTAAAAGCGGACACCCCTTGGGATAAAGGCCTCCGTGGTTATGTCTCCGGAGCCGACATCCTCTTTCAAAGCCGCTTTAACAACAGAATCAAATCGCTTCACCCCACCACCTGCTTGCCCGCCACAGGCGGGCTTTTGTTCTCCATGATTGCCCTCCGGGCAATAAGCAGGTGGTGGGGTCATCCCCCCAATTTTACCATTTTCCCCCCACCCAAGCAGGAGGGATTAGAGGCAAAAGGCTCCTGGTTACCTTTTCCCCTTCTTCCCAACCTACTACATACTACCTGCTACCTACTTTCTCTTCTTGCCTATCCCCGCCAGTTCACGGATCTCAAAAAGCCTGTCGCGCAATTCCACGGCCAGTTCAAAATTAAGGTTATCGGCGGCGTCTTTCATGCGGCTCTCAATTTCCGAGGCCAGCGTTACCATGGAGGACCTGGGCATATTACCGCGCGGCAGCGGTTCCGCCACCGACAAGGCCTGGCGTTTTGCCTGGGTGCGCAGCTCCGAGAACTCCATACTCCGGCTTTTAATGCTTTCCGGTTTTATCCCGTGTTTTTTATTGTACGCCAGCTGTTTCGCGCGCCGCAGGTCCATAACGGCCATTGCCCGTTCCATGGAACCGGTAACGCGGTCGGCGAACAGTATTACCTCGCCGCAAAGGTTGCGGGCGGCGCGGCCCGCTATCTGCACTAAAGTCGTTTCGCTTCTAAGAAACCCCTCGTTATCGGCGTTTAAGATAGCCACCAGAGTAACTTCCGGGATATCCAGCCCCTCCCTTAACAGATTAATGCCCACGAGGGCGTCAAAAAGCCCGTTGCGGAAATCCGCCAGTATATCCAAGCGCTCCAACGTATCCATGGAAGAATGGATGTATCTAGCCTTAAGCCCCTTTTCGCTTAAGTACTCGCTTAAATCTTCAGCCGTCTTCTTGGTAAGCGTAAGCGCCAGCACCCTTTCTTTTTTGGCCGCCCTTTTTTCTATCTCGGCGCTCAGGGTTTTTATCTGGCCTTTAAGCGGCAGCACCCGGACCAGCGGGTCCACAAGGCCGGTGGGGCGGATTACCTGCTCCACCACATTTTCCCTGCCGCAGACTTTAAACTCGTAAGGGCCGGGCGTGGCGGATAAAAAAACCGTGGCGGGTTTTATGGCCTCAAACTCGTCAAATTTCAAAGGGCGGTTATCAAGGGCCGACGGCAGGCGGAAGCCGAAATCCACCAAAGTCTGCTTGCGGGAACGATCGCCCTCATACATCCCGCGCGCCTGGGGCGCGCTGACATGCGACTCGTCCATAAAAAGCAGGAAATCTTTCGGGAAATAGTCAAACAGGCATTCGGGCCTCTCCCCCGGTGGACGGCCCGAGAGATGGCGGGAGTAATTCTCTATACCGTTGCAATAACCCGCCTGTTCTATCATTTCCAGGTCGTAGCCCACGCGCTGGGCCAGGCGTTCCGCCTCAAGCGGTTTGCCGGAGCTTTTAAGCGCGGCCAGGCGCGTTTCAAGCTCTTCCCTGATGGACTTCACCGCGGCCGCCGTTTCCCCCGCTCCGGCCACAAAATGCGTGGCGGGGTAGATCCACACCTCATCGAGCTCCTTTATGGTATCGCCGGAAAGCGGGTCTATTTCACTTACGCTTTCAATTTTATCTCCCAGCGTAAGCCTGTAGGCGGTGTCGCCATCCGCCGGAAAAATATCAAGCGCCGCGCCCTTCAGCCTGAAAGCGCCCCTTGTAAATTCAATTTCATTGCGCTCGTATTGGATGGCCACAAGCGAGCGGGCAAGCCCCCTCCTGTCCGCGGGCGCGCCTTTCTTTATATTCAGACAGAACTTTGAAAAATTATCCGGCGAGCCGATGCTGTAAATACAGGAAACGGAAGCCACCACCAGCGTGTCCCTGCGGCTGAGTATGGAGGTTGTGGCCTTCAGACGAAGCTTGTCTATATGGTCATTTATAGAGGCGTCTTTTTCTATGTAGGTGTCGCTCGCCGGCATATAGGCCTCGGGCTGGTAATAATCGTAATAGGAAACAAAGTATTCAACCGCGTTTTCCGGGAAAAAGGTTTTGAATTCAGAATAAAGCTGCGCCGCCAGAACCTTGTTCGGCGACATAACAAGAACAGGGCGCTGAAGCCGCTCTATAACCGAGGCCACGGTAAATGTTTTACCGGAACCGGTAACGCCCATAAGCGTCTGGTTCGCTTTGCCCGCAAGAATTCCCGCGCAAAGCGCGTCTATGGCCGCGGGCTGGTCCCCGGCAGGTGTGAAAGGCGCGACAAGTTTGAATTTTCCGGACATTAAGATGATTTTACAAATAATAGCCGGCTAGTAGGCTGGTATGCGGGTAAGCTGGTGCGCTTTCGGGCGATTTCTTAATTAGCCTACCAGCCTACACGCCTACTGGCCTACCAGCTTCCCCATAAATGTTAAAATCTCTTTATGTCCAAACGAGCACGGATTACCGTGGCGAAAACCGCCGGTTTCTGCCCCGGAGTAAAAAACGCCATAGACAAGGTTCTGGAGCTGGGAAAGCGCGGCAAAAAACCTATTTACACGCTCGGCCCGCTTATCCACAACAAGCAGGTTATAGAAATGCTCCGTGAAAAGGGAATTTACTCGGTAAATGACCCCGCTGAGGTTAAAGAAAAAAACGCCATACTGGTTATCCGCGCTCACGGCATACCGCCGGAAACCGAAAAAACCATCAGGGCCTTCGGGCTTGAAGTTGTGGACGCCACCTGCCCGCTTGTAAAGCATGTGCAGGAAAATATTAAAAAGCACGCGGCGCTTGGATACGCCACCATAATAGTAGGCGACAAGGACCATGCCGAAGTTACGGGCCTTATGGGCTGCGCGCTGGGACGCGGCTTCGTGGTAAGCGGCCCGGATGAAATAAAAAACCTGCCGGAGCTGGACAGGGCTAACATTGTGGCCCAGACTACGCAGGAAGAGGAAATTTTTTTAAAAACCGCGGAAGCGGCAAGGGCAAAAGCGGCCGAACTTATAGTTTCAAACACCATCTGCAACCCGACCAGGCAGCGCCAGCAGGAAACCGTTGAATTTTCCAGAAACTCCGACCTGGTAATAGTGGTTGGAGGCAAGAACTCGGCCAATACCGCGAGGCTTTTCCAGATCTGCGCGAAACTTGCCGGGGAAGCCGTGCATATAGAAAAAGAAGATGACCTGGAAAAGGAACTGTTTGCCGGAAAGAAAAGAATTTTTATAACCGCCGGGGCCTCTACGCCCAGCTGGATGGTGGAAAAAGTGTTTGAACGGGCGCGCGATTTTGCCGGGGAAAGGCAAAGTCGGTTCACAGAACGCCTTCTTTTCGCGTGGGAGCTGCTTGTAACCAGCGGCGCCTACACGGCGCTGGCTGCGGCGGCACTTACCTTCGTGTGCATGCGTCTTGAAGGCGTGCCGGTTTCAAAAAAACTTTTGCTGATGGCCGGGCTTTTCGTGCTCAGCCTGCACATGGTGAACCGGGCCGAGGAAAAGGGCGCCTCCGAGCCGGACCGGGCAAAGCGCCTGCTTTTTACCCGCTTCAAAACCCTGTCAAAATTCACGGCATTTTTAGCCGGAACACTAGCGGTGCTGCTGTCGGCGGCGCTGGGGTTGAAAGTATTTTTTACCGCGGCTTTTTTCTGGCTAGTGGGCATACTTTATCCCTATAAACTGCCGCTGGGTTTTGCTAAATTCGCCAATTTCCCCGCTTCAAAAGACATAGTCACAGCCCTTGGCTGGGGATTTATGTGCGCTTACCTGCCCGGGCTCTGGTATGGGACCAGCCTGCAGCGCTCCACGCATCTGGCGGTGGTATTCGCCGTACTTCTGGTTTTTATGCGCTCGGTGCTTTTTGGCGTCAGCCACGCCCACAGCGACATGATAGTGGGCAAGGAAAATTTTTATAAGGCGGCTGGCCCCAGGATCACATATCTTTCCGTATTCGCCATATTCCTGTTCCTTGAAAGCATATTGCTGACGCTTAAAAGCATGAACTGGAAGCCGGAGCTGGCCTCGGCTCTTGCCGCAGGTTTATTCTATTACCTGGCCCTGATAATATTTTTCTATTTCAGTAAAATACCTGAACGTGTAACCTCTGAAACCCTTATTGACACACAGTTTATAGCGCTGGCCATGCTTGCGGGAAACAGGTGAGGGATTAAGCGGGAAGTGCGGAGCTCAAAAGGGGTATTAACCTGAAAGTTTCAGTTGAAACTTTCCCTTTCGCAGTGCTCAAGGTGCGCTGCGCGCGGCATACACCCTCGAAAACCCGGCGCGCATAGCGCTTGGTTTTCGACCCGCGGGGCGGGGAATCCTGCAATATTCCTGTTCGCCTGATTTATCTATGGTAATAAAACTGAACTGCAGGATTCGGGTTAACTTACAATTACTGTCCGGCAGCCAGGCCGCTGAATACGGCCTTCACGCTGCCGTTTGAGTCCAGGAAATCAGCGGCGATGAAATCCGCCAGTTTTTTGGAATCGAAAGGATCTATCCTTGGCGCTATGCGGCCGTTCTCACGGTCGGCGGTGGAAAGGTCGTTTATAAAATAAGCCCGGCCTTTATCCGCTCCTACGTTAGTTACAAAATAGGTCAATCCGTACTTCATCCAGTCCCCGCCGGTAAAATAAACCTCTATCCGGCGTTCAATCCCTTCCAGATCCGTAAAACGGAATACCTTCAGGATCCGTGAATTTTCTTCACTTACGATCATTTTATATACCGCGGGATACGCGGAAACCACTTCGCCTTCGGATGTGCATGTTTCAGTTATATCAACAAGCCAGATATCGCGGGAACCGGCCAGTAATACGGGGGGCACAAATACTTCCATATTACTGTTCGTTGTTTCAGGCGGCTGCGCGTAAGCGTCGTCAATAACGGCCTCTAGCGTGGAATTTCCGCCGCTTACGGTAAATTTCTGCGTGCCATCAAGATCTGTCCTATATATTTTAGCCCCGGTCGCCTGCAGCCTTGAAAGCGCGGCCTGCGTAGGATGCCCGAAAGGATTACCGGCGCCAACCTCTATGTAGGCGAACTTGGGCTTTACTTTGCCAAGATACGATGTGCTGGAAGCGTTCGCGCTGCCATGATGGCCCACTTTCAGAACGTCAGCCTGCAGTGCGCTGCCGTATTTTGAGACCAGTCTGGCTTCCAATTCATCCTGCATATCCCCGCCGTAAAGCAGGGAAATGTCCTGGTACGTGACTTTTAAAACGATGGAACAGTTGTTGAGGACGCCGCCCGATGTGCTTTGGCCGGGAGTGGAGCAGCTGTTCAGCACCTTTACCTGCACTTCGCCCGGATCCCAGTTCAGTGTGTCGCCTTCCGCGGGATAGTTTACCGTTACGGCCGGGTTCTGACTGATCTGTTTGCGCAAAGCTTTTAAGGTGGACGCGCCGGGATTGTCCTCGCGGGTGTCATAAAAATTGTCAACCTGCACATGGTCAAAAACATACTGAAGGCCCGCGAAATGGTCGGCATGGGGATGTGTTAATACCACATGGTCCAGGCGGGTAATTCCCTGCTGGGTCAGGAACCGCGCTACGGGCGGGATGCCCGTGCCGGAGTAGTCGGCGGGGCCGCCGTCTATAAGCACGTTCTTCCCGTTGGGCAATTCTAGATATTCGCAGTCGCCCTGCCCCACTTTTACAAAATACGCGTTCAAGGCCGGCGCGGCTTTAAGAGGGCCCAGGAGTTTAGCGGGCGCGGGATTGGGGATAGCCGGAATTTCAAGGTTGAAAGCCGCGGCGGTAAGGTCGTAAAACGCGCCGGCAAAAAGGTCAGCGGCCGGAAAAGCAAAAAAAAGTCCGGAAAAAAGAAGCACGGCGGCAAGCGGCGCTTTCGGACTCACGGATGAATGGAGCGGTTTTTTTGTTTTCACGAATCCATCTCAAAAACTTAATCTTTGTCGCTGCCGATCTCCATGGCGAATCCAGATTAAGGTCCGGAGGTGGATACTCCCCGGCCAATTCCGGGGATTACATGGTGACTGATCTAAACGTATCATACTTGATAAAAATTAGAGCTCCAAGGGCCAAAGGACCTAGCCGCGGATAGGCCTTTGGGCCCAGGGCTGGATTTTTGCCGGTTATTCCACCCGTGGAGCTGTTATTGTTCCAGTTCCAGCAGTACCGCTGGTTGCGTCAAGATAGACAAGATGAACTTGAACATCATTAGCTGCGGTGCCATTCAGGTTTTCGAATGCGATAGTGGAATAATTGAAGTTGGCATTATTGGTATTAGTGCCTGCAATGACAGATTGCTGAAATCTTTTTGGCCTATTGCTGCGGATTGACCATAGATACCCGTGAGCAGCGTAAGTTCTGACCCCGGACCGCCATACGTGCGTGCGCCAAAATCCACCCCGAGATGGAATTGCATTATTCCCGCACCTCCAAGACAGTCTTGTCCTGTGCATGTATAATTATTCGACTGCGCATCCAGGGCATAGGTCGCCAGGCCAGTCGTAATGCTGCGGACATTGTCCCAGGTGGATACGCCGTCCACTATCACGGTTGCGGCCGCGGCAATATCCTGTACCGCCAGATTGGCGGTGTCTACAAGCGGTTCCGTTATTAGCGCCATATCCGCGGACATGTCTAGCGAACTGCCCCCCAAAGCGGTAGTCTGGCCGGCTTCTTCACCACCGGACGGCAGGTTATTATCGGGTTCCGAGGGCGGCGGATTGTTAGTATCTCCGGATGTCGGGGTTGGTGAAATAGGAGCGGAGGGCGTATTTGCGGGTAAGCCGGACGAATTGTTTTTAGCCGCGTCGCTCCCGTTGCCCTGGCCGGAATCTTTTTTGTCCGATTTTGACGATGACCCGGATGAAAGCGCCTTTGTTATCTGGCCCGCCTGCGCGGACATGTCCGTAACTGAAAGCGTCTGCTGGCCCGGAGTTATGGTAACGCCGAAGCCCGGCTGGTCTATAAGAACGGAGGAATGACCGTTATCAACGGTAATCGCGCCGGACTTTTCATTCGCGTTATTTTGCGTTCCAGGGCCAAGCAGTATAACGGTTGACCCCTGCTCGCCGGTAGTGCCCGCGGCTATAGTACCCCTTATCCCTATAGTTCCCACCGCCAGCTTTACCTTCATATTGGCCGGATCTTTTCTGGCAACCTTGCCCGTAACAAAACGGAATACGCCCTTTGTTATCTTCGCGGAAACTTTTCCGGTATCGGAGGCTGAGTCGTAAACGAATTCATCCAGCACCATGTCGCTGTTGGGGCCAAGCGTGAAAATGGTCTCATCCAGCAGCATTACCTGCAGCTTTCCCTTCGCGTCCGTGGTCACATGATCGTTAAGAAAAAGCGGTTTGCCGCTTTGTATTACGCGGCCGACGGTCTCTTTTTCTGCCGTAGCCTTAACAAGCCCGCTCACGGCGCCCGCCGCGCCTATGCGCGAGGGAACCAACGCGTACGCGCGGGGACCGGCGGCGGAAACAAGCACAAATACAAAACCAAAAAAAGTTTTTATCATATTCCCAGCTCCCATCTGTAGGTCAGCAGCAGCGCCGCCTTGTTGTTAACATAAGTGTAGTTCAGCACATTGGATTTAGAGCGGAAGTGCTCGCAATTCAGGGTTAGGGTGAGGTCAGTCAGGTTTTTCAGCTTCTTATGGAGCATTGAAACAGGCAGACCGTAAAGCAGGCCGCCTCTTAAAACAGTGTCTTTTCTTTTCCTGTCGCTGATAACCGCGTCGGCCTCCAGATAAGAGTCGCTTTCCGCAGAAATGGAAGACAGGAGGAACATCCCTTTACCCAAAAGCCAGGAATGCCTGAACCCTAAGGATAGTCCGTTATAAGCGTTGTATTTCTTACCGGCCCGCTTGGCTGAACCCGTGATTTCCGCGTTAAGCTTCATTGTGGGATTAAGCAGCCGCCCGGCGCCCGCGGAAACACTGAAAAGCCCGCCCCTGCGTTCCGGATTGGAAGCGACATCCGGCGTGGCGAGATAGTTCTGGTCAGCGTATTTAGTTTCCAGGGACGCGTCCGTAGTCCTGTTCAATTTTCGGGCAAGCTTCAGGTTTACGCCGGTGTTGTTAAGGAATCTGTCTCCCGCAAGCAGCACACGGTCATATATGAACCCGGGGGTTATTTCCGCGAAGGACGCCCTGTAAGTTCCGTTCAGCCGGTAGGACCAGGCCTGAAGATTTATCGTTTTAACGTGCGTCTGGTCCGCCCTGTAATATGTGGCAGAGCCGGACACCTCATGCTTTCCGCCCGCGCCTAAAGCGCGTTTCACTTCAGCGGTCCCTGTCATGAGAAAAGCCGTATCTTTCCGTTTGAGCGAATCCCCGGTGAGATCCAGCGGGGTTCCGAAGAAAAGCATGGTTTCCGAAGTAGGAGAAGCGTTCCTGTTGGAATCATACTGCGCGCCGGCGCTAAGGCTTCCGGCGAGATGCGTGCGTTTCTGCCTTTTTTCTATCGCTTTCAGATACGACCGCGCCTCGTTCTTTACCGGTTCCGGTATGCCAGTTTTTTGAAGGCTGTCCAGTTCACTCCGGGCTTCCACCAAGTTATCCAGCCGGTAAAGGACCACCGCGTAAAAAAGCCGTATATTGTGCAGGCCGGGGTTCACCATCAGCATTCTTTCAAGCGTTCCGGCCGCGCCCTTCAAATCTCCCTTTGCGACCTGCGTTTTCGCGTAGGCGTAGTTCAGGTCCGGGTCGTCGGGCTTTTCAAGTATCTGTTTGTAAGTGATCTCTTTTGAATCCTCGGTTACTGCCTTTGAGAGCAGTGGGCTTTCTTTTTCCACTTCTTGCGGAGTTTGTCCTTTTGAAAGTATTTTCACCATCTTCTCACACAAGCCGGGAATTTCTTCTCTCCTTTGTGTAGTAAGTTTTTTACCGGATACTGCTTCCCCTGTTTCAACGTCTATAAAGCGGACGTTAAGAGTAAAAGTTTCGCCCATTTTCACCACACTACCCACAGCGACAAGCTTTACCCTTAAAATTTTTCCTATTCCTACGGCAACATTCTGATCCAACACTCCGCTTAGTCCAAGCTTTTGCTCTTCCAGCACCTGTTTAAGCATACTGCGTTCAACCACAGTATAATTGCCTGTTTCCATCAGGGTGGTGCGAAGTATTTCTGCGGCGCCTTCTCCCAGGTTTGTTGAGTCCCCCACGGTTTTAAAATCTAAGACGGCAATTTTCTGTCGAGCAGCGGCGGCCAGTTTAGCCGTATCGGCCTGGATGGCGTTTTCCCGGGCTGGTTTTTGGCTTTCTTTAGCGTAGTCAAGCGCGAAAAGGAAGGGGGCTGACAGTAGAAGCAAAGAAGTTAATGCCGGAAATTTCCAGTGAATTCGGTTCATATATGCCAACTAGTTTACAAAATTAATAAACCCTGATTCTTCAACTGCCTCCGTGATTATATGCGAAAGAGCCCCCCTTCATTCTGGAAAACAGCTTGCATTTGTTGTCTAAAAAGGGGAGAATTTAATATCAGCCGTCTAAAAAGATTTTTTTAAAATCGCATATGTACCAGAAAACTAAACACAAGATGCGCAACGCGCACGAAAAAGCTAAAACTATCGCCAAATGGTATTCCCACAGGCGCAGAATTGTTCACGGTTGGGCGCATATCGTTGTTCCTCTTGCCGTGCTTTTGGCTTTAACGGCTGTCCGGGTATCAGGCTGGAAATGGGTAGAGCTGATACAGCACAGGTCTTTTGATTCCCTGATAACGCTCAAGCCCCGTGTTTATGAGCCGGTCCCCGTAAGAATAATTGACATAGACGATGAAAGCCTTGCGAAGCTGGGACAGTGGCCCTGGCCAAGAACCCTGCTGGCAAAAATGGTGAACAGGCTTAATGAGCTGGGAGCCTCTGTGATAGCTTTTGACGCCGTGTTCGCCGAGCCTGACCGAACGTCTCCCGCCAGGGTAATGGAAACATGGCCTTCCATCCCCGCGGTGAAAGCTCTAAAAAACAATCTGGCAAACCTGCCCGACAATGACAGAGTATTCGCTAAAGCCGTAGCCGCGGCCGGCGTGGTTACGGGCTTTGCGCTTACCTCTGAAGAAAACTCCGCGGTTCCGGAGGTTAAAGCGGCTTTTTCCTATGCCGGCGATAATCCGATAAATTACCTGTACAGTTTTTCAGGGGCTGTAATCAATCTTCCCGGAATTGAGAAAGCCGCTTCAGGAAACGGCAGCTTCAGCTTTATCTCTGAACTGGACGGCGTGGTCCGCAGGGTTCCGCTTCTTTTCAGTAAGGGAGACAGGCTGATCCCTTCGCTGGCTGCCGAGGCCCTTCGGGTTGCCCAGGGAGCGCCGGGATACGCGGTAAAATCCTCCGGCGCAAGCGGAGAGGGCGGGGGCCATACCGGCATAAATAAATTGAAAATAGGCCGTTTGATAGTGCCCACCGACGCCGACGGAAGGATCTGGGCGTATTTCACCGATACTGTTTTGGAGCGCACTGTTCCGGTATGGAAGATCTTTGAAAAAGGTTTTGACCCGGCCCCGATAAACGGAGCTATTACACTAGTGGGAACCAGCGCCGCCGGACTTAAAGACCTTAGAGTTACAGTTTTAAATCCCTCTATTCCCGGAGTGGAAGTGCACGCGAATGTGGTTGAACAGATACTCCTCAATAATTACCTCAAAAGGCCGGACTGGGCCGCCGGCGCCGAGGTTCTTTATATGCTGTTCCTCGGCGGGCTGCTTATTGCACTTTTGCCCCGTCTGGGCGCGTTATGGTGCGCTTTCGCGGGCGCGGCCGGCATGACTTTCGCCCTTTATGCCTCATGGCGGGCCTTTTCCGTGTACGGATATCTGCTGGACCCTGTTTTCCCGGGTTTTACCGTAGTGCTTATATACATGTCTTCCACGCTCATAAACTATCTTAAAAGTGAAACGGAGCGCAGGCAGGTGCGCACAGCGTTCAGCCGTTACATGCATCCCAAACTTGTTGCAGAACTGGCGAAACATCCGGAAAAACTGAAGCTTGGAGGCGAGACCCGCGCCATGACCATACTCTTCTGCGATATCAGGGGATTTACAACAATATCCGAGCAATATAACGCGCATGGCCTTACAAGAGTCATAAACCGCTTTCTCACGCCTATGACCGGAATAATTATGGACAGGCTGGGTTACGTGGATAAATATATAGGCGACTGCATAATGGCGTTCTGGAACGCTCCGCTTAACGACCCTCACCATGCGTCAAACGCGTGTGAAGCCGCGCTGAGAATGCAGGAAAAACTGAAAGAACTTAATGAAACCTGGCGCAAAGAAGCTGTTAAAGAAGACCGCAAACACATCCCGATAAACATAGGCGTCGGATTGAATACCGGCGACTGTTGCGTGGGCAATATGGGGTCCGACCAGAGGTTTAACTATTCCGTGCTTGGCGACGACGTGAACCTGGCCTCCCGCCTTGAGGGTCAGTCAAAGCCCTACGGAGTAGGGATCGTGATAGGCCCCAAAACAAAAGAACAGGCGGCTGATTTCGCGGTTCTTGAACTGGACCTTATTAAGGTAAAGGGCAAGACCGTGCCGGTTAATATTTTCACGCTCCTGGGGAGAAAAGCCGTGAAACAGAGCGCTGAATTCCGGCTGCATGAAGAAGCGCACAATAAAATGCTGGCCGCCTATAGGGGGCAGAACTGGAAAGAAGCCCGCGCCTTGCTTGAAGAATGCCGCCGGACGCCGTTCACGCTGAAAGCGCTTTATGACCTTTATGAGGAAAGAATAAAGATTTACGAAGCCGAGCCGCCCGGAAAAGACTGGGACGGCACTTACACCGCCACTTCAAAGTAGATCCGCAATAAACATATTGCGAAAATTAAGTATTGCAAAACTGCACGCGTTTTTACTAATCTTTGTAACTGTAATGGGGGGGTTGCAAATCCTGTAAAAAGACTGTTAATAACCCATTTATTGTCACTAGTCCCCCCGGTATTTATACCGGTATTTATAAAGGAGACCACTATGATTAAAAAAATCCGGAACGTATCGTTAGTTGTTTTGCCGGCCGTAATGTTCCTGCTTCCATCCCTGACAATGGGACAGCCCAAACCAGTTGCCGTGGCTGCCCCGAGACCAGTTGCCGTGGATGCCGCGACTAAATATTATTTCGGCTCCGATTGGGATGTGCGTTATCCCAAGTATTCATACATGAAGAATTATGAGGATTTCTACATTACCAAAATCGGCGCCGGGACCAATAGTCGCGATGGTTCTCTTCCGTCAACAACTTTAAGCGGTTCCCCCTCCAGTCAGTATGTATACTGGTTTTTGTGCAATAACGCAACCAACAACGGCGCCGTGCAAGCCGACAAGTTCGCCGATACCTATCGGGACCACAACACTGCCGTTAAAAACGGGTACTATAAAACATTCCAGGGCAACACCATGTTCGTGGATTTTGAGCGCTGGGAAGGCTCATGCGCTGATTGGGGAATCTCTAAGGACGCTATAGTCCAGAACCGCAAATTATTTAATTCATTCTTAAACAGGCTGCACTTCCGGGAACCCAAAAAAAAGATAGGGATTTACACCGGCGGGATTTGGAAAGAGCTCCTGGGCTCGGATTACACCTTTCCCGCCCGCCTGAAAGGAAAGATCGTAATTTGGTTCGCCCATTATGGCAATGACTGCACATATGGTGGAAATAAATATCATCCTGCAAAGTGGCCGACAAACAAATGGCAGGAACTTCGGACCGGTATGGGAGCTGTGGCAGAATCCTGGCAGATGTTCAGCGATTCTTCAAAATATAAAGTCGGCGGAATTACTCCAACTATCTGGCAATTCTGCGGCGATGTGGGAAATATAACACCCAAAAACCCGGTCAAGGGCTTCTAGTGTAGTGTCTCGCCAAGCCTTTACCCCGCACCGGCCTGCGCCCTGTGAAGCCAGGCCATTTACCCCGCCATAATTTAAACATTTGGAGCCCCCCCCTTTCTATTGGTAGAATATCTGACATTACCGCGCGGTTAGCTCAGCGGTAGAGCGCCTCTCTTACACAGAGGATGCCACAGGTTCAAATCCTGTACCGCGCACCAATTTTCACAGGCGAGGTAAGCAGGCCAACTGCTTGGCCTGCGTCAGGATTTGAAAGGCGGACCGATGACGAGCAAGCTTGCGAGTCCGGGAGCCGGGGTCGCGGGGCCGTGTGAGCGACGGCGAACACGGAACCCGTGACCAAATCCTGTACCGCGCACCAATTTTTATAGGCGGTAAGCGAGTCAACTGCTTGACTCGCGTCAGGATTTGAAAGGCGGACCGATGACGAGCAAGCTTGCGAGTCCGGGAGCCGGGGCCGCGAGTCCGGTTGAGCGACGGCGAAACCGGAACTTGTGGCCAAATCCTGTACCGCGCACCAAAATTTACTGTTGCCATAAGCCTTAAGCCATAGGCTGTAAGCCTGTAAGGAATTCCTTGCAGCACTGTTACCCTCGTGATAAACTTTATACAACTTTTCTGCTTACGGCCTATGGCTTACGGCAAAAATTATGGGTTGGGACCTTTAGACCTGTAAGGGGAACCGATAAAATGACTGATAATGAAACCCGCGACGACCTGCCGGTGGAAGAAATTATAAGCGAAGAAGGAGTGGAAATGATCCAGGAACCGGAGGCTGAACCGCGCATAGCCGGAAAAAATCCGGAACAGATAGAACTTGACTGGTATAAAAATGTTTACCAGGGCGACAACATGGCCCAGCTGACCCTAAGAGCCGTTTTAATGGGTTCTTTCCTCGGCGGGTTCATGTCTTTGTCAAACCTTTATGTGGGCCTTAAAACCGGCTGGGGCCTTGGCGTAGCCATTACCTCCTGCATACTTTCCTACACGCTTTGGAAAACCCTCATGACCATTTTCCCCGGCATGTTTAAAACTGAAATGACCATTTTGGAAAACAACTGCATGCAGTCAACGGCGTCATCGGCCGGCTACTCCACCGGCGGCACCATGGTCTCGGCCATCGCGGCTTACCTGCTGGTTACCGGCCACCACATCCCCTGGCCCGTGCTGGCCTGGTGGACTTTCTTCCTGGCCGCTTTTGGCGTTTTCATCGCCATACCCATGAAACGACAGATGATAAACATTGAACAATTAAGGTTCCCAAGCGGCATAGCGGCGGCGGAAACCCTTAAAAGTCTGTACTCAAAAGGCGGCGATGCCTCGCAAAAAGCCAGGGCACTGGGAATATCCGGCGTTATCGGAGGCGCGATCGCCTGGTTTAGGGACAACGGTCTTCCATTTAGAACCCCCCCTATTCCCTCTATGCTGGAATTAAAAGGGCTTTTGTGCGGCCAACCCTGGAACAAGTGGACAATAAGCTTTGAGTGCAGCGCCATAATGATAGCCGCCGGAGCTATTATGGGCTGGAAGGTGGCCTGGTCAATGCTGCTTGGCGCGTTTATAAACTACGGTTACCTGGCCCCGAAAATGGTCGGGCTTGGCGCCATTAATCCCAGTAAGCTGGGTTACAAGGCTATTGTGGCCTGGAGCACCTGGGCGGGTGCGGCAATAATGGTAACTTCAGGACTTTTTATGTTCGCCCTGCAATGGAAAACTGTGGCGCGCGCGCTTAAAGGCGTAACGGGGATTTTTGAAAAAAGGACAGCATCCGAAGCGGACCCGCTGGAGCATGTAGAAGTGCCTGGCACATGGTTCCTTTCGGGCACCATACTTTCAGGCCTTGGCTGTATTGCGGTGCTTTATTACGCTTTCGGCACCACCTGGTATATGGGCATTATCGCGGTAGCGCTTACTTTCTTCCTGGCCATAGTAGCGGCGCGCGCCACCGGCGAATCGGATATAACGCCTATAGGAGCCATGGGTAAGATCACCCAGCTCACCTTCGGAGTGTTGGCGCCCTCAAACATGGTCACGAACCTGATGACTGCCTCGGTTACCGCGGGCGCGGCGGGCGCAAGCGCCGACCTGCTGACTGATTTGAAAAGCGGCTATCTGCTTGGCGCTAACCCCAGAAAGCAGTTTATCGCACAGTTCCTGGGCATTTTCGCGGGGACGCTTGTAGTGGTGCCGGCTTTCTATATATTGGTGCCCGATGCTTCAGTACTGGGCTCCGACAAGTGGCCCGCTCCTTCGGCGCAGGTTTGGGCCGCCGTTGCAAGGCTCCTTTCAAACGGAGTGAATTCGCTTCACCCCACGGCGCAAGCGGGGCTTATAATAGGCGGGCTTATAGGGATAATAATACCGACGCTTGAGCTTATATTCCCTAAACGCAAAAAATATATCCCCTCGGCAATCGGCCTGGGCCTGTCTATGGTCATACCGTTCTGGAATTCGCTATCCATGTTCATAGGCGCGGGCATCGCCCTTTTAATTGAGAAAAACAACAAAAAACTCGCCGATAAATACATCATACCGGTAAGCGCTGGCGCGATAGCCGGCGAGTCAATAGTAGGTGTTTTTATAGCCCTGATGCCCATGATGGCGGCCGCTTTCGGCGTAGTCATGGTTTTTATAGCGGCGCATATGTGAAATACTTGATTACACATATTTCAAAAAACGATTACACCGATTGTTCCTGCAACTTTCCAAGCAGGAACTGAAATTTGGAATTATTCTTGTTTTTTGATATCCTAGTAGTCGTACACTTCGGGGTCGTGGTGTAGCTGGTTAACACGTCGCCCTGTCAAGGCGAAGACCGCGGGTTCGAGTCCCGTCGACCCCGCCACTTTACCTCCAATTCGACAAACCCGATTCGGAGGTTTTTTGGTGGCTTTTTTAGGAAATTTTTGTCTTTTGGCCCCTAGGCTTCTAAACATCCACACCCCCCAAAAGACAAATTTTTATATAGCTCGGTGGTTGTTTCTCTGTAAGGTTAGTTTTTGTCCCGTTTTTAGCAAGTTGTTCAATTGCGCCTGTTCTTTAGGGGTAGTCGGGGAGGTTTAAATTCTACTGTCATTGGGGGAATCTGATCATCGGAAGCCGTTTGACACACCCGGCAATTACACTACCGCCTCCGATTTCTTTCAGCGACCGCATAGCCTCCAAATACCACCCTTTTTTTACCGATTTATAACAGGGCGGGGATTGTCTCCCTTTAAATAGACTAATTTTCGCAAACAGACGATGAAGCATCTAGGAGACACCGATGGCTAGTGTGGGCATGAAAGGTTTTCTCGCTTATCCCTCTGATCCACCACATGCATCAGAAATCATGCGGGAAGCCGCTGCCACAATTAATGAAACACAACTCTACGATATCATTACTTGGCAAGACTTGACGGTAAGTGGCAACATCATCATCAAATCCATATGTGAGGCAATAGACGATTCTGAAATTTTTCTATGCGACTTAACGCACCTTAATCCAAATGTTCTTTTTGAGTTGGGATATGCAATTGCACGAAAGAGAATTATTTGGCTAATGCTTGATCCAACTGTTGCAGATGCCAAAAAAGAATTCCAATCTCTTGAGATTTTGTCGACCTTAGGCTACACCGAATACAGCAATACAGGAACATTAGTAAGAAGGTTCCTTGATGCCAATCTGCTAGGAGAAGATGCCCGGAATAAACAACGTCTTTATGACCAATTATTAACTTACCCAGCTGATGCCAGCCCCGGAGAAAACATTCTCTTCTATCTCAAGAACCTGCATGCCACAGAAACTTCCGTTAAAATAAGTCGGCGTGTCACAAAGTCAGCCATAACACAGGTTACCGATGATCCCAAGGAAGTTATCCATCAAACATCCGCATGGTATGCCCAAAATATTACTGCCGCTTTTGCAGTAATAGCCAATTACGTTGCGAAGGATCGTTCTGGCGCGAATCTCCACAATGCCAAGCTATCCCTTATTTCAGGGATTGCTCATGGTTTAAACAAAAAACTTTTAATGGTTGCAGATGCCCCATTTCAAAGCCCAATAGATTATCGCGATTTGCTTTATGTTGCGCCTACAAGCAAACAGGCCGAACAATATGTCGACCGTTGGTTAAATGGAGTGGAAGGGATCTATTTACAGGACGAATCTGCTTGGAAGAAATATCGTGAGACAAAAAACTTACAAAAAGGACTGCAAAGTCTTTCTATTGGTGACTACGTGGCTGAAAATGAAGCCGATACGTTATTAAACTACTTCGTTCCCACGGCAGCTTATAGCCAAGCATTGCAATCACAACAAACAATTTTTATCGGGCGCAAAGGAACAGGCAAGACGGCAACCTTATTTAAACTGGCAGACGAATTTACGCAAAACAAGGAGAATCATGTATGCATAGTTAAGCCAGAAGGGTATGATTTTGAAGGCCTTATTCAAGTCCTAAAAGCCAATCAAGATCGCGCAGAAGCTGGATACCTGGTCGAAAGTCTCTGGAAATATCTCCTCTACACCGAATTGATCCGATCAGCCTACGATGAACTCCAGGGGCAGCCTGCTTTCTATAAGTATTCCAGCGAAGAAGAACGTCTCAATACTTTCTGCCTCGACCACGCAGACATAATCAATGTTGATTTTTCCTCCAGATTGGATATTGCCGTCCAACAACTAGCTGATGTTGCTTCAGGCAAAACAACAGACAAAAAACTGCACATAAGCGAGTTGTTACACTCCAAACACATCGGCCCCATGCGCGACATCCTATGCGCCATATTTTCACGCACGGAAAAAGTTATTTTACTTATCGATAATTTGGATTCAGCATGGATTGCGCAGCCAAGCACTGAACTCGGTGATTTGCTTTGGGGTCTCTTAAATGTAATTCAATCGATATCACATGACCTCAACAGGCACCGCAAAGTGGCGAAGATTAAACTCTCAGTCGTCTTATTTCTTAGAAGTGACATTTTTTATTCTTTAGCTGGATATGCAAGAGAACAGGATAAGATTTCATTTTCAACCCTCTCATGGAATGATAAAGACAAGCTAATCAATATCATTGACGAAAGATTTAAATCGTCTCTCGAGTCTTTACGACCAGACCAAGTTTGGTCACGCTATTTTTGTTTATCCGTCGGAAGCATACCGATAAGAGACTACATTGCAGGGAAAATCATACCACGTCCGCGGGATATTATTTATCTTTTTAGAAATGCGATTTCTGAAGCTGTTGCTCGTGGCCATGCACAAGTGGAAGACTCCGACATAATTAGTGCTGAAAAAAAATATTCTCAATATGCTCTGGAGTCAATCCTTGCAGAGTATGTTGCCAAGGAGTTTGATTTAGAGGCGTTATGCTTTGCATTCGTTGGCAAAAGCTCAATTATTGGACATTCGGATTTGGCATGTCTCATGCGGGCATCAGGAATCCTTGAAGGCAACCATGCCAAATGTCTTTCATTATTGATTGATTTGTCTTTTTTAGGCCTTGAAGTTCAAAAAGATGATTTTCGATTTATTTATGAAAAATCTGATTTAAGAAAATATGAGGTCATGGCAAAACTTTATGTAAATGAAACAAAGGCAGAACCCCGCTATAAAGTTAATCCGCCATTTCTCCCCTACCTAGATATGCAGTAATAAAGAGTTGATTGAGACCCAAGATGCCATACCCCCAAAAAACCGACGACATCGACACACAGGTTCGCAACCTGGCGTTCAGTTTTTTAAAGGACCAGACGGACAAGCATGGGGATGTTCTCTCACGGCGGATTTTGGAGCTTGGATTTGAATTTCAAGGCCGCAGGATTTCACTGATAGGGCCACAGGGTATTTTCCGGCCAGCCATAATACCCCTGCCCATCAGCATAACGTCTGCGCCTGTTGTGCTCGGACGAGAGAGGCCCTACAATGACGAGGTCGGCTCCAATGGATTATTGAGATATAGGTACAGAGGAACCAACCCACAACACCGAGATAATGTTGGCCTTCGCCTTGCGATGCAGCGCAACGTTCCGTTAATCTACAATCATGGCGTTGTGCCGGGCAAATATATTCCGATCTGGCCAGTATATGTGGCACATGATGATCCCGCGAATTTAACATTCAGCGTAGCAGTCGATGACGCAAAGCTTTCGCTTGTGTGCGACGGGGATGCCGCAGGGGTAGACGCACGGCGGCAATATGTAACAAGTGTTGTCAGCCAGCGTCTGCATCAACAGGATTTTAGATACCGGGTCCTTGCAGCATATCGCTCTCAATGCGCGATTTGCCGACTGCGCCACGAAGAGCTATTAGATGCGGCACATATCCTTCCGGACAAGCACCCGCACGGCGCACCCATAGTACCCAACGGCTTGGCACTATGCAAACTGCATCATGCAGCTTTTGACCGCAATATTGTCGGAATTCGGCCGGACCTAAAGGTTGAGATACGCGAAGATGTGTTGAAAGAGGAAGACGGCCCAATGCTTCACCACGGGCTGCAAGAGTTCAACAATGCGCCTGTCTGGATTCCACGACGGGATATCCTACGCCCTCGGCAGCAATTCCTTGAAGAACGCTACCAGATGTTCCGGGATTACCGACCGTAAAAGGCTCGCTTAATACTTGATGGTATTTTGCAATCCCGCATACTTACTTATATCGCTCCTTTAATCCCATATGTTTGGCGAGATATTCTCTAAAGGTAGCCTTTTCAAATCGAATTTCCGGATGCAACATACAACAATACTTGTTTAAAACACTGGCATCTGGATTAACCACTGTAATATTCACATCCCCACTCGCATGCTCTTTCATCCGAATTCCTCGTCTAAAAATATAGCGCGCAGGGATATCCAATTGAGGCATTGAATATCCGATGAAAAAGATTTCATCAGCAACTCGAATTAATTGACGTGCCTCCTTCCAAAGCTGCCCCAATGCCATGGGGTTTTTGTATAAAGTTGGAGGAACAATTGCGTAGTCAGTGTTTGTCTTTGCAATTTCACCAATACCCAAAGTGGAAACCTTTCCGTCCTTTAGCGTCCAGTTAACCGAACCATGCAATTTAATTAGACGAGGCACTCCGTTAGTACGTTTAAAGTATAAGCGTTCTAAAGGGATATTAAACCGCTCGGCCAATTCTCTATCGATCAGTGTGTCATAATTGAAGGTAATTACTGAATCCGAAGGAAGAATATTCGCGACAAAGTTTTTATACAACTCATCATGTTGATACCCCGGAACCCAAAGTTGTCTGACCACAAGCCCTAACAGATTCCTTTTAATTGCTTCAAGCCCTTCCTTGGAGAACAACCCTCCATCATTTGCAACAGAAACATTAATCGCAACATCAATCGTGCTCAGGAGATCTTCAATATCAACACTGTTCGGCACAAAATGTCCAGAAATACTCTTGGGGTACAAGTACTTCAGGAATCGCATCAATTCCGTACTGACATGCTTTTTATGTAACGAGTAAGCGCGTCTAAACAAATCCTTAGTAAGCAATTTAAAATACTCATATGAACACCCAGCACCTAGCACAAAAAGACGTTGTTTCCGTCTTATAACTTTTATTCCGGATTTATTCATATGACTCGGTATTTCCCTTTGCCCTTAAATTCCAGATAGCCTTTATCTCTCAAAAGCTGCAATTGCTGACGGATCTTGTCTTTGATGTGTTTATTGCCGGGATGTTTTGCTTGCAGGGCCTGTTCAAAGCCATACACCTCATCCAGCGTAAATTCTTTTTTGGCGAGGCTGTCGACGCACCTCATTACGTCAAGAACCCAGCCTTTAGCTGATATCTCTTTTTCCTCCCGGAGGAACAGAGTCTTTTTCCATGTTTGCAGAATAGCCTCCCTCTGCTGTATCTGCTTATCCTTTACATAGAAGATTTTACCTGTCTGCGGAATACTCTGTAAAACGATATTGCACCCGACCCACCGGGCTCTTCGGGCACTCTCCGACAAAGGCTTACGTTTCTCTATTATCTCAGGAACAAAGAAATGCTTAGGGATAACGAAGAAATTAGAAACTTCATAATCCCTGGGGCTGTAATTCAGCAGAAAGAAGTTGGGATTATTACTCCCTTGGAGCCTTTCTATCATTGTCGCGTAGGCACCATCTACTATTCTCCTGCTGAAAATAATTTTGGAGCTTTTTAATTCGTATTCCTCCCTACACCGCAAGCAATTAAAATCCAGTACGGGGCTGTTATTATCGGATTTTGTAACCGTATCCCCGCAGGCCGGGCAGAATATTTCCCGGCCCACCTAAGCCTCGGTTAAAACCCGAATCCTTTGAGAAGCGCTTTTATACCCATCAGCCAGCCGTGGGTCAAACCGGATTTGCATATGAATTATATTCTACATATTCCATCGCAGTACAATGAAAGCATAGCACACGAACCCGAGTGGCCTCTGACCCTGCCGCATCAGGCGGCCAGCGTCCTGCCGCAATGAAAACGCAATTTTTAAGAGATTTTTTACTACGAAATGAGAGCTGCCCCGTTCTATTCAGATCGCTACACTGAATCTTTCCACGCTCATAATCGCCAGGTCGATAAGAACTTATGCACCCAGAGCGCCGACAGGGATTACCGCAACGCCATCGGGGCGCACATAGCCATAGCCAGAACCTACGATCACAGCAAGCGCGCTCGGCTTACCGCGCTTAGCGATATCCACGCGCTTCGAAAACTTGAGCAGATTAGCCGCCCCCTCAGCGGCCATCCCGGATCCCAGTTTTATCTCAAAGGCGGCCCAGCGGCCGTCGGCCGTTTCCACAATGGCATCAACCTCCAGGCCGGTATTGTCCCGATATTGGAGCACTTGTGCATCGACGGCCTGAGCATAGACCCGCAGGTCACGAATAACGAGCGCCTCGTAAAGGAAGCCCAGAAGATTAAGGTCCTGCAAGAGGCGCTCAGGGGTCGCGCGGAGAGCGGCTACCGCCAGTGACGGGTCAATAAAGAGGCGCTTTGGAGCGCTTCTCACTCTTGATTTTGAGCGTAGATGAGGGGCCCAGGGAAGAAGGTCCTCTATGATCATCAGCCGGCCGAGCGTAGCGAGATATTCCTGCGCCGTCTCCTCCTTGATGGGCCCTTCCCCCCCGCCCGTATCGGCCGCAAGCGTGGACACCGACGCGTAGGTCGCCTGGTTTCGGGCCAGCGAACGCAGCAAGCGGCTCACTCTTTCAGGGTCATGCCGCCGTTCTCCGACGCGCCCCACGTCTACGCGGCAAATCTCTTCGAGATAGTCCCGGACAGCCTGCAGAGATTCGTCCAGGCTCCGATCAAGCAGGCCGGGCCATCCTCCCGCCGCGATGCGTTCCGTAAGTCCTGCAATCGTAAGGCCCGGGTCCGGAGTCCGAGGGGCCTTCCCATTAAGCAGATCCTGTAGCGAAACCGCGCCAGTGGAGTGACCGGTCTCTGCCAGGGTCATCGGCCGCATCTGAAGGCGGGTAAGCCGTCCCGCTCCTCCATGCCGCGTAATTTCATCAGCGGGAACGGCCGATCCGGTGAGAATGAATTGGCCCGGTTTGGCGCGGTCGTCCACCGTCCGGCGAATGTGATTCCAGATGGTGGGCTCCATCTGCCATTCATCGATGAGCCGCGGTGTTTTTCCACCGAGCACAAGCGCCGGATCTACGGAGATCGCTTGGCGCGCCGCCGCATCCACATCGAGAAGCACTTCGCTGGCCGCAACTTGTCTGGCTGTGGCGGTCTTGCCACATGCCTTGGGACCCTCGATGACAACCGCCCCCGTGGATGCAAGTTTCCTGGCTAGTTCGGATTCAACAATACGTTTTCTATAGGCCATATTTTCAGGATATATGCTATCAAAACATGGGGATGTTTGCAATATTTATATAGGGATAAATGCAATAGTTGTGCAGGGCTAAAAAACACATTTCTGTCGGTCGTCAATGATTTACCTACTGATCTGGTGATGGTCATAACATAATATACCTAGTTACTTGGCATATTATGCAGATTGAGAGATTGAAGCGGTCGATCGGCGCCGGGATTAGTGGTTTACTCCTATCGGACCTGAACGGCGGGAGTTACGTAATTTTAGGTGATGGCGGCCGACTGGGGTTGCAAAAGGTCAAATTCCGGGCTGGCGGGAAGGTCTTCTATAACGCGCTCACCGTTGGTGATCCGGGGCCAGTTTAGGCGCCAGGAAAGGGTGAAAGCGGGCAAAAACTGGGTTTTTTCTTCCAATTTGGCGGGAAAATCGTTCAAATTCGGTCTTGATTCGGCCCCTTCGTAGCCGGCGCTTGACCTACCTGACAAGACTACGCATTAAACAACTGGCAGGAATAGTTTGTAGAATTTTGCAGAAGCTGTTGCTGTCGTAGTTAAAAAGGGATATATGAAACAATGGTACGAGTCATTATTTGAGAATTACGCCAATAAATACGACAAGGAATGTTTTGTCCAAGGGACTGTTGGCGAATGCGACTTTATTGAGCAGGAGGCAGGGCGAGATAAATCTATAAAGATTATAGACATCGGATGCGGTACCGGCCGGCATACGATTGAACTGACAAAGAGGGGATATAAGGTGACCGGTGTTGATCTTTCCGAGAATCAGATCAAAAGGGCAAGGGAAAAGGCACATGAGACGGGGGTGACCATCGACTTCCAAACACAAGATGCCCGTAATCTTCCGTTTGACGGTGAATTTGATCTGGCAATTATACTATGTGAAGGCGGGTTTTCTCTTATGGAAACAGATGAGATGAACTTTGAGATCCTCAAGAACGCAACAAAAGCGCTGAAACATAAAGGCAAGCTCATTTTCACCACATTAAACGGATTGTTCCCGCTGTTTCATTCTGTCAACGAATTCTATAAGTCGGCGCAGAAAGAAGGCCAGTCCCAGTGTAAAGAGTGCTCCTTTGATCTGATGACTTTCCGTGATTATAACACCGCTGTTATAGAGGATGATTCCGGCGATAAAAGCGAGCTTAAGTGTAACGAGCGTTATTACGTGCCCAGCGAGATAACGTGGCTTTTAAAGACGCTCGGGCTTAAGAAAATCGACATCTTCGGCGCGAAGCTTGGGGCATACTCAAGAAACGATAAGCTGACCACCGAAGATTTTGAGATGCTTGTTGTGGCGGAAAAGTATTTGGGCCGGTGACACACAACTTAATTCCCAGAAGCAATTTAGTTGTGTGTCACCTTAACCTGTCACCTTAACCTGAGCCTGATTATCAGCTTCTTGGCCTCCACCGCGAAGAAGACCACTGAAGACAACCCGAAAACTATAAGCAGCTCGCGCGGCGACAGCGGGGCGGTGTGAAATATTTTATTAAACCACGGCATATAAATAACAGCCAATTGAAGGACCACGGTCAGCAGCACTGCAAACAGCAGCGGCTTATTAGACAAAACTCCCATCTGGAAAAACGACCGTGTCTCTGATCGTATAGCCAGCGCGTGGCCTAGCTGGCAAAGACAGAGCACCGTAAGCACAATAGTCTGCCAGTGCAAGCCCGCCTTCATGGCCCATGCCTGCGTGCCAAGAGACAGCAGTCCGATAAGCATGCCCACCCATAAGACATGCAGCCCCAGCCCGCCCGCAAAAAGGCTTTCGCCCGGGTTGCGTGGCGGCTTCTTCATTATATCCGGTTCAGCGGCCTCTGTCGCCAGTGCCAGCCCCGGCAGCCCATCAGTAACCAGGTTTATCCACAGTATCTGTATGGGCATAAAAGGTATAGGCAGCCCAAGGAAAGGCGCGAGGAAAAGAGCCCATATTTCCCCTAGATTGCCGGCAAGTATGTAGAGAATGAACCGCTTGATATTATTGAAGATCCTTCGGCCCTCAGCCACCGCCTTAACTATGGTGGCGAAGTTGTCGTCGAGCAGTATCATATGGGCCGCTTCCTTGGAAACGTCGGTGCCGGTTATACCCATAGCTATGCCTATGTCCGCCCGCTTAAGCGCCGGGGCGTCGTTTACGCCATCGCCGGTCATGGCGGCAAAGTGGCCGCGTGCCTGCAGCGCCTTAACGATGCGCAGTTTCTGCTCCGGCGCCACCCGGGCGTAAACCCTTACGCGCTCAACTTTAAGCGCAAAATCTTCCGGTGAGATCTTTTCCAGTTCCGCGCCGGTCAGCATGGCATCGGGTTCGCCAGGCTTTATTATCCCCAGCCGCTCCGCTATATTGCGCGCCGTAACCGGGTGGTCGCCGGTTATCATAACCGTCACAATGCCCGCCATACGGCATTGCGCTACCGCGGCTTTAGCCTCTTCCCTGGGCGGATCAGCTATACCCGCAAATCCTATAAATACCAGATCTTTCTCGACCTCAGCCGGAGTTGGCGCCCCGGGGAGGGCGTCCCACTGCCGGGCGGCCAGGCCCAGCACGCGCAGGCCCCTGGCTGCCATCGTCTCAGCCGCGGCGCGTATTTTGTCCTTCCCTTCCGGGCTCAGCCCGGAGGAAGTCATTATCTGCGCGGTATTTTCAAGCAGGCTTTCCGCCGCGCCTTTGGTGACCGAGAAAAAGGCCCCGCCTTCCCAGCCGGCCAATTGACCGGAGTGAAAGGTTGTCATGCGCTTACGCTCCGAATCAAAAGGCAGTTCAGCCGCGCGCGGATGCTTTGCGTCCAGTTCTTTCTTTTCGAAACCGCCGGCCGACGCCAACGCGCAAAGGGCGGTTTCCGTTGGATCCCCGGTCCAGCCGCCGTCTTTAAGAAGAGAGTCGTTATTAAGCGCAAAACCTGTAAGCAACTGCGCGTAAAGACCTGGCTGAGGCGGAGCCTCGCCGGCCTTTAACAGCGTGCCGTCCAGGTAAATTTCTTCCACCGTCATTTTGTTCTGCGTAAGTGTGCCGGTTTTGTCGGAACAAATATAGGTTATAGAGCCCAGAGTCTCAACGGCCAGAAGTTTACGTATCAGCGCGTTCTGTTTAACCATCTTGCGCGCGCCCATTGCCAGGGCTATGCTCATTACCGCGGGCAGCGCTTCTGGTATGGCTGCCACCGCCAGCGACACCGCCGTTAAAAACATAAGCGCGGGGGCTTCCCCGCGCAGCAAGCCAAAGCCGAACACCGTAGTACAGATGGCCAGTACCGCCCAGACCAGTTTCCTTCCGAAGACCGTCAGCCGCTTCTGCAGCGGGGTCTGCATCTCTTCCTCGTCCTGCAGCATGCCGGCTATTTTACCCAGTTCGGTATCCATACCGGTGGCCGTAACCACGCCTTTGCCCCTGCCGTAAGACACGGCCGTGCCGCTGTAGGCAATGTTCCGCCTGTCGCCCGGCGCCAGGTTATCCTCCGCAATCGGGTTGACGTGTTTCTCTACCGAAAGAGATTCCCCGGTAAGCGCGGCTTCCTCGGTTTTAAGCGAAGCCACCTCTATAAGGCGCAGGTCTGCCGGCACTACGCTGCCGGCCTCCAGCAGCACAATATCTCCCGGCACCAGCGCAGCGGCGGGTATTGACGCGGGTTTCCCGTCCCTTATTACCGAGGCGCCGGGAGCCGCCATTTTCTTCAGGGCCTCCATGGCCTTCTGGGCGCGATACTCCTGAATAAAGCCCAGTACGGCGTTAAGAATAACTATGGCCGCTATCACTACGGAGTCCAGCAGTTCCCCTATGGCTCCAGAAACCACGGCCGCCGCTATAAGTACCGCTATCATGAAGTTTTTAAACTGGTCAAAAAACATGGCCAGCGCGGTGCGTTTTGGTTTTTCTTTAAGGGAGTTGCTGCCGTATTTCTCCGCGCGGAGCGCGGTCTCGCCGGTATTGAGCCCGGCCGGACCGGAGCCCAGTTCTTTTAAAACTTCTTCTATGCTTTTTTTATGCCAGTCGTTAATTCTGGCGGAATCAGCGGGTATTGTCATTTGCATGTTAAGCTGCAGGGGATTTTGACCCTCTGGCTGCAGCAGATTTGAACCTGTGTTTAACCAGGAAAGGGCGGGTTGGCTTTCGTTGTATACTGAATCAATAATATAAAGCGTTCTTAAAAGCCCCGTCCGCCTTAGGCGAACGGGGCTTTTATATTTATCCTGTATTTTACGGCTGGAACAAAAACTTAGCGCTTGCCGCCCTTTTCGGGTTTTTCCGGACGCGCCATCTTTTCAGCCTTTTCACGTCTTTCATGCCTCTCCATTTTTTCGCCTTTTTTGGTTTTGTCAACCTTTTCCTGCTTGCGCACCCCGGCGGACATCTTATGAACCTTGCTTTGCACAGGGCCGAGCTTCAGACCAAGGTCCTTGGCGATCTTGCCCCAGCCCACGACCGGCGGCCCCTGACGCAGCGCTACGATCTTCTGCACATTTTCGTCCGTAATGCCGCCGGGAAGCCCCTGGGCTAGCCCCAACGCTATTGAAATTTCCCCGTAGCCCATGTTTTTGTCGCGCAGTCCCTGCACGCGGGCGTCGTCCACTCCGAACTCCGTCTTTATCCTGTCAGCCACGCGCTGCTGCCCTTCAGGATTGGCGGCGCTTTTGTCCAGTTCCCCGGAGCTGGCCTCAAGTTTTCTGTCTTCCCGGGATCTTTCCTGGGCAAAGGCGGGAATAACCGCCGCGCATAGAAAGAACCCCATAAACATCAATCGCAGTTTTTTGTTTTTCATTATTTCTCCTTTTATTTTTCCTTCCAAATTATGCTAGAACTTACGGCTGAAACCCGCGTTTATGCCTATATCCGGGCTGCCGTCCGACATGCCAAGCGCCAGCCCGCCGGAAAATTGAACGCCGTCCGAAGCGCTGTAAGAAAGCGCGCCGCTTAGGCTGCGCGGGTCCGCGTTCCCGTCAACTATGGCGTTTTGGGTCTCGTAAAGCACGGTCAGGGCCAGCTTTTCGTTCAGCAGCCTGTAAAAACCCACGTCCAGCGAGACCTGGTTGTTGAAATCCATGCCGGACGGGTCCCCTATGATGGTATAGTATCCGTCGGCAAGCAGGGTCCAGCGCGAATTGATCTCTTTGGCGAACTCTAGTCCCACTCCTTCGTCCAGTTCGCCGGTACCCAGCCCCTTTTTTTCGTCGGCGGTAGGCAGCTTCAGCTTACCGGCCAGCGACAAGTCGAAGGAATTCGGCCCTTCCCGCCTGAGCATGTAGGCGCCCCGCACCATTATATCGCCAAGGCCGGACTCCGCGGAAGTTACAGCGGCCCCGTTTCCCCTGGCCCAGCGCACCGGGTTGCCGCCCACCCAGGTTACCTGCCCCGTGGAACTTTGGCGCAGGTACGGCACCGTTACGGATAGATCCGCGTTACTGTAATAGCGTTTAAGCGTGAAGGGTATATAGACCGAATCGGTGCGGTCCGGCGTACCGTATTTGCCGGTGTCATAGTTGACCGAAGAACTGAATTTCCAGTCCGCCGCCCGGGCCGCCGCCGGCAGCAGCGCCGCGCAGGCGACAGCCGCCGCCAGCATTCGCCTGAATTTTAAACGTTTTTTTGAAAATAATTTCATGGTTTTTCCCTCATCCGCGATGAACAGCGCCCCTCCATAAAGGCAGGGGCGCTTATCTTAAAACAATAATCCGCCGCTATTTCACGGAGTTACTGTGGAAACCACCCGCTTGTTAGCCTTGGCTGCGTCTGTGCCTTCCGTCGAAGTAGCTTCATATTCCGCCGGACGCGTCTCACCGTATCCGATAGTGGTTATCCGTTCCGGCGCTATGCCTTCTTTAACAAAGAACGCCTCAACCGCGGCCGCTCTTCTCTCGCTCAACCCCTGATTATATTCTTCTGTGCCCATCTTGGAAGTGTAGCCCGCTACACTCACCACGCCATTCGGATTCTCCTTCAGAAGCTGGACATTTTCATGCAGCGCCGCCATACCCTGGGGCCTGAGGATCGCTGAGTCGAAATCAAAATGTGAATCTTCCAGAATGACCTCCTTGGACACGATGGGCACCCACTTAACGGGCTCGGCTATTGGCGCCGACGCCGGCTTCGGCTTGGGCGCGACCGCAACCGCGACCACCACAGCCGGGCGCCGCGGCTTTTTCGGACAATCAAACTTGTAGCTCAAGCTGAATTTATGCGAGGTTCCCAGTTCGCCGGTAGGCACCATGGCATAATCCAATGCAACGGAGCGGGTGAGAGTATAGCCCAAACCTAAGGTCAGACCGGTCAGACCGCTCAGTTGGGGATTAGGATAGTTGGCCTGGTAGCCTGCGCGGAGAGCTATAACATTGACTTTGTTTTCAGTGTTGCCTATCAAATATTCGGCGCCCATCTGCAGGCGGTTAACCGATTTATTTTGCAGTTCGCCTGCAAGGGCCAGGATGAGGTGCCTGTCCATAGTCCAGGCCGCACCCACGCGGAAACCGGAAGCCAAGCGGATATCATCGCCCCGGCTTCCTAAGCTGAGGTTAGAATAGGTCAAGCCCAGGTCCAAAGCAGGGATTATGGTATACAAGAACCCTATATCCCCGCTAAAGGCGGAATAATTTTTACCGGCAAAGCTAGACTGATTACCCTTCAGGACTATACCTCCGGAAAGGTCACGGGACAATCTAGCACCCCAGCCAAGGCTGCCGGAAAAATCACCGGCATGGTAGCTTCCGGCATCGAAGCCGAGATCATCCGTGCCGCTGAAACTGCCATAGTTCACGTAGCCAAGGGAGGCGGCTAGACCGCCCAAAGCCCCCCCTTTACAACTCTCTTTGCAATTAAAGCAATTCTCTTTGCAATTTTTTACGGGGCCCAGAGGCCACCCGATAATTGCAGTCTCCTGAACGGTGTCTCCGAGACCTGAGTTGTGGTGAAGGCCTATCTCAGTGCAGTTCATCCGGCTTAAACCGGCCGGATTCCAGAGCAGGGAGGCCGCCCCCTGGGGTACCGCTACTACGGCCGACCCCATGGCGGTGGCCCTGGCCGTACCAGCCGCCTGTTGCAGTGGCAAGGCCTTGGTGCCTGCGTCGTAATATGTTTCTTCGGCCGAGGCCGGGCCGCAGAGCAAGGCGGCGAAGATAAACCCCATTCCGATTAATAATCTTTTCATTAAAATCCTCCAGTTAGTATTAATGCTTATGTTAATGCTTCACCACGAACTTCTTAACGCCCGACTTGTTGGAAGTTCCGTCATCATAGTTCTTCTCTATGATGTACAGGTATACTCCCGAAGCCAGCCTGGCCGTATTGAGCGCCGCGATGTGGCCGCCTTTCGACACGGTATTCTCCAGCTTAGACGCCAGATCCCCGATTACATTGTACACTCTGATCTTAGCCGTACCGGGCTGGTCCATGCAGTATGCGAACTCCGCTGTGGCGCCGGTGGCCGGCGAAGGGAATAAGAAGTCTTCTCCGCATGCACCGGTGTCAGTTACAGGCGCGGCGATATACTTATAAATTACCGAGCACGCGCCGGCGTGGGTAGTGACCGTTAAAGACACCAGCCCCGCCAAAAGATCCCCTGTAAGGGGATGCCTGGGCGATACCGCGGTAATCACGGTTGAGGAAGAGTTAGCGCTGTATCTCTGGGCGTTTGTCCCGTCAAAAGTCACACCAGTGGTCGTGCTTAAGAAACCGGTGAAGTCCGTGATGTTAATGGTGACCGTGGTGCCCCCGACCCTGAACCCTGAAACAGGTGATATGCTGTTGATCGTGCAGGCGACAGGCACCGCGGGCGCGCCGATCTTAGTGATGAAAGCGTCGAACGATCCCGCATTTGCCGACTGGAAAGGCGTGGCCAGGGGGAAAGTTGCGGCATCGGAATTCGTATACCCGGTCAGATAGATATTCTTTGAGGTATCCAGGGCTATGCCTTGTCCCCTGGTCATCGTGGTTCCTCCCAGATAGGACGAAAAGCCGATGGTTGCCCCTGTCGGACCGAGTTTCGTCACAAATGCTTCCGGGGCGCCTACAAGCGTTCCGGCTCCGGAGAGCGGCCCCACCATGGGAAAGTCCCCAGACCAGGTGCGTCCGGTCACATAAGCGTTGCCGTCGCCATCTACCGCGATAGCAGTGCCCCTGTCTTCGGCCGAAGCGCCCAGGTAGGTGGCATACACTCCATCGTTGGTTAAGCCGCCGTTGCCTATATGAAGCTTAAACACAAAAGCATCTTCAGCGGTTCCTTTGGTAGTTTGACCGACCGTAACAAAGCTGGCGCCGGGGAAATCTCCTGAAAGCGTCCAGCCGGTTATATAAACGATGTCCTCGGCGCCTAAGGCGATGCCGGTGCCTTCGTCCTGGTCGCCGCCGCCTACATACGTCACATAGAGCCAATTGGCTCCTGTAGAATCTAATTTAGCTATAAGCGCGTCGTTGGAACCGGTAACAGTGAGCTTAAAGGCGGCAAGCGCCGGCGGAGCCACAGGGGCCACCGGAAGATTGGCCGAAGTTTGGCCCGTAATATAGGCATTGCCTGTAAGGTCAATAGCAATCGCGTTTCCGATATCGATACCCGTACCGCCTAAATAGGTCGCATATAACTGGGCGCCTGCCGCGCTGAACTTCGCCACGAACGCATCGGAGTTACCGCCGGCGCCAAAAGCGACCTGGGCTGCGCCTGCAGTGAACGGGAAAGAAGCCGAATTGGTGTTTCCAGTCACATAGGCCTGGCCTGCCGCGTTTACGGCTAAGCCGTTGCCGCTCTCTTCGCCGCCCGCGCCGCCGAAAACAATACCGTAATTCCGGGCAGTGCCGGTGTTATTAAGAGATATAAGGAAAGCGTCTGTTCCGGCCCTGGTCCCGAAAAATGCGCTTTGCGGGAAAGTTACGCCATCGGTAGTTGAGCCCGTAACGTATACGTTGCCCGTACCGTCTATGCCAATAGCCTTACCGATGTCAATACCGGCGCCGCCATAATAGGTAGACCAGCCCATCGCTCCAGCCGCGGTGATCTTGGTAACAAATATGTCGCTTCCTACGGCTATATCTTTGCTGGTATCATACGTTGCTGCCGCCCCCGGGAACGGATCAGAAAGAACGGATCCGGTAATATAAGCGTTATTTGAGGCATCGACTATGACCGCATAGGCCTCATCATCTACGGTGCCGCCCAGAAAGCTGGAATAGGCCAGCGTGGGATCGATCACCAGTTCCCTGCTCTTTACATAATTTTCTACTTCAAACCGCACATTCTTGTTGCTCGCCAGCACGAAGCGTCCTTTCACGGAGACCCTCTTGGCGCCCAGCGTCTGGTACAGCTCGGGGGCCTTGTAAGTCATCTCGCCGCCTTCTACACTGAGGACCAGATTGCCCTGGGGATCCAGCCGGAGGCCCTTATTACCTTCAAAACCTATCAGAATACGCCCGGGGTTAGCTCCCGGCGCCACTATAAAGTCGTATTCAACCTGTCCCTTGTTAAAACGGTAGACCATGTCGATACCGGGATAAACCTGGCCGAACTTTACTTTGGCGTACTGCTTCACGCCGGTCTGCCATTTAGAGCGGTCATTGCCTAAAAAATAGTTGGTATGACCGGGAAGTATATCCAGGCCGCGGACTGTGGGATTGGCATTGGCGCCCTTCAGCTTCATACGCACCACTACGGGTATCCGGGTCTTATCGGCTACGGCCCTGGGCAGGACCGTTACAGCTTCTGAAGCGGTCAAATAAAGGTTATAGCCGGCGGCGCGGGTAAAAAATTTCACCGAAGCGTCGGTCTGGCCGCGGTTGACTTCAAAATACTTCGGAATCTTTAAACTGCCGGCAGGCGGGTTTTGCGCGCTTAAAAGTGTTTTCTTTGCGCCCCCCCCAAGCTGGACAGCAGCCCCTTCCTTATAAGAGGGTGCGGGCACGCCTGTAAGCCCCGCACAGACCGGACCTATGGGCCCGGCTATCAAGGTTGCAGCTGCGAACAATCGGCTCAGCTGAAGAATCCGTGGGATCAGTCTCATTTTTTGTACTCCTTTCTTGTTTCGCCACAGTTGGCGTGTGATAAGTATAGACCTTTGCCGATTTCATATCTATTCGGAATTATGCTGGGCTTGCTCGGTAGTATTACGGAAGGCGCGAACCGGCGGGAATTACTGACACGTGTATTTTTCACGACGGAGAAAAAATTATTATAGCCGTAACGGAAGCGCCGCGCATGAGGCCGGACGCGTTTGGAAAATGATTAAAGAACTCAACTGGATCGTATAGGGGCGGAAACCGGCCGTTATTACCGCGCCGCGGCAAAGATTTTGCGCAAGGCCAGATGAGTGGGCAGAAACACGGCAAACCACAGCGCGCCAGGCCACACAATAACGTAAAGGTTCTGGTTAACCCAGGTTTGCGGCTGCTGGTCATTGAAACCGTAAACATAATTTATGTTGAAGGGAATGTTTGGGTTGGCCAGATGGGCGCCGGCGGGCGGAGTAAAAAAGTAGCAGACGAGCACCAGCGCCGCGGCCAGGCCGGTCCAGGCAGCCAAAGCCCGTTTGTCGTAGCCCAGGCGGATCAGCAGCCAGACCAGCAGCAAGGGCAGCCAGCCATGAAAAAGAGAAAGCCCGCGGGTAAAAAGCGGAAGCCGGGCGTCAAACATGTACCCGGTCAGGCCAAAAAGGCTGATTCCAAAAAGGTTACCGCCAAAATCCGCGAGCCACAGACCTTGCGGAAGCAAAATGCCCACGGCGCACATACTGATCAGCAGCGGGCTTTCAAACCACATGCCTGCCACCGTGAGAATAAGGGCGGTATCGCAAAACCATAAAAAATTGGTGGGTCCGTAGGTGTGTAAATAAATCGGAACAAGAACGGCGAGAAACGCGGCGCCGGCCAGTTTGGCGGCCAGTGGAATTTTATATTTCATAAGCGGAGTTTTTTAGCTTTCAGGTAGGCTATTAAACCGGCCGGGTAGTCGGTTATTATAGCGTCCGCTCCGGCCGTTATGGCCATATCCCAGTCTTCAGGCCTATTGACGGTCCAAAGGGCCACCTGTATGCCGGCCAAATGCGCTTCCCTGATTGAATCAGCGGTTACCCACTTGTAATTGGGACTCCAGATATCGGCCCCGGCGCTTTTCAGGGCCGGCACTATGTCTACCAGCTCCAAGCCGGTCAGCTGGGATGTCCGTATTTCCGGAGCTATTTTCTTAATTTCGCGCAGGGTCCGCACATCGAAAGACTGCACGATAGTCCGCTTTTCCATCCCGTACTTTTTAACAATTTCCGTTACCATTTTCGCGAATTCCGCGGGGGAGGGAGCAAGCTGCGGTTCCGCCGGAAAGATCTTAGTTTCCATATTGAATATTACTTTAGCGGCCGCCGGATATCTGGAGGCCTCCACCATAACGAACATTTCCCCCAGAGTAGGTATCTTTGTGCCGGGCACGGGTACCTGCCGCGGAAATTCAGAATCGGGTATAGAGCCGCAGTCGTATTTTTTCACTTCTTCAAGCGTCAGGGAGCGTATAGGCTCCGGTTTTTTAATTTTCCCGCCCCCGGGCCCGAGGCAGCGCTGCGGAGTTATTTTGGGTTCGTGGGAAATTACCACCACGTTGTCTTTGGTAACGCCCAGATCCAATTCCAACACGTCCACTCCCGCGCGCAGAGCCTCTTCAAAAGCCGGCAATGTATTTTCCGGCCTGGTTCCGCGCGTGCCGCGGTGCCCGTGCACGGAGATGCTCCTTATTTCCTGCGCGCTTAAAGATGCCGCATAGAACACCACAATGAGAGAAAAAATCTTTTTCATGAAATCTCCATATACGCGGAATGCCGCCCGATTTGAGAAGAATATATCTATAGCAAATATAAACCCCGCCCTACACTTGTGAATATTACCTATATACGCGCGTATAACTCCGTATTGTCGCTTAATGCGCGGAAAGAGTATTCTATAAGTACGGATACGCTGCTGAGGTCCTGTCCGGGAGATAAACCGATGAAAACACTACTGGTTCTGGTTTGCGTGCTCGCGTACGGGGTAAGCCCGCTGCGGGCCCAGAAGGCGGGCGACGCGGGGGCGGGGATTGTTTTCGGCAATCCGACGGGCAGCACAGCTAAGTTTTGGCTTAACAGCAGCCGGGCGCTGAATATAAGCGTGGGATTCAACACTAAGTTAGCCTTGTATGGCGACTATTTATGGCACAGCTGGAAGGCGCTGCCCCAGCCGTCCAAAGGCAGACTTCCCGTCTATCTGGGACTGGGCGCCAAGATCATGCCCTCGTCTTCCAATGAGTTTGGCTTGCGCGCGGTAGCTGGCATTGCCTACTGGCTGCCGCGCGATCCGCTGGAGATATTTCTTGAGGCCGTTCCCGTCCTGCGCTTGTTTCACGGCGGCGGCGCCGGGCTGGAGGCAAGTGCCGGCCTGAGATATTACTTCAAGGGGGCGTTATAAAAAAAGCGACATGCCGGGTTTACGTTCCAGCGCTTCTGGCCGCGTTACTTTCTTTCGCGGGCTGCGCGTACCTGACTAAAATTGAACCGGTTCCCGCTCCGGTTTCGGCGTCCGTTCCAGATAAAAAAGCCGCGATAGCGGCGCATAAAAACACCCTGCCGCTGTTCGTGATAGAGCGAAACAAGAACGCTAACGTAGTGCATTACGACGCCAACCTTACCGCCGACGGAAAGCTGAACCCCCGTGAGCCGGTGGTCGCTTACTGGGTGATGCTTGCCGGGGACGGCAGCCGGAAGAAACTCAACTGGCTGGAAAAAAAGAAGGCCTACGGCATCAAGATCAAGCCGGACCCGTCCCGCCCTTTTGGCCCCAAAACAGAAGATCTGGAAGCCGGACATAAATCCAAAGCCCGGGTTGACGAACCAAAAGAGCGGGACCCGTCGCTGAACGGCTACATAATAACTTTGGCAGCCGCCCCATGGATGCCGCTGACTATGAAGAAGATAGGGGAGGCCGTACGCGCGGAGGTTATCATCAACGGCCGTCCGGCTATTTTAGCGAAAATGTTCATCCAGGCCCGCGACAGGCTGCTGGGACCCAAAGTTGAATATATAGAACTGTACGGAAAAGACCTGCAGACAGGAGAAGCTTGCCGCGAAAAGATACTCCCTAAATAACGTCCTTCGCGGAACCCCTGATTAAGTATGAAGATAAAAAAACATTTGCGTTTTATATGGTGGCTCGTGTTTTCGGCAATAACGATCCATGTGGTTATGATAGGGCGGGCCCTGCTTATAATGGGAAATCTGCAGTCCATCAACAGCCGGTTCAGCGCGGAGTATGTGAAACTTATAAGGGTGCTTGAATTGACCAATGGTGTGCGCCGGGCCGAAGAGTCCATCCGGCACTGCGCGTTTTATCCGTCCTCCGCTAACAGGGTCGCCTACTGCGAAGCTCTGCAGGAAGCTGATGAAGCGGCGTCCGCAGCCGCTTCTGCCGGCGTTTTTTCCGCTGAATTTACCGGTTCCGATATTGATTCGCTGCGCGCCTCCCTCGCGAACAATATCCGACGCTGTACAGCCCCTCCCCCGTCGCTCCAGGATAAAAAAGCGGCGCAGGAGGAGTTCGCCCGCTTCTATGATACGGCGTCCGGGCTGAGAAAAAAACTTTCCGCCCATGCCCGCTCCCGGCTGGAAGCAAATAACCGCCTCTCAGAAACTGCGGAAGGAAAAACCACGGAGCTTATCATCTCCACCTCCGCCATAGCCACCTTTATCCTCCTGCTGATGTTCTGGGCGGCGTATTACCGACGGCGCCTTAACAGGGATATCACTGAACAGCGCGATAAGATTCTGGTACTGAAAAGCGGGATAGAGCAGTCCTCGCTGGGTGTGATACTGACAAACACCTCAGGCACTATTGAATATGTCAACCCCGCTTTTACTACCATGTACGGCTATTCTCCCGCCGAGGTGACAGGCAAAAATCCCAGGCTCCTTAAATCCGGGGAGACGCCGCTGCCTGTTTATCACAGCTTGTGGAAGATGCTCCTTGGCGGCCACCCGTGGACCGGAGAGCTTCACAACAAGACAAAGTCCGGAGGACTGCTTTGGGTAAAGGCAACTATTTCTCCGGTATGCAACAGCGAAGGCAGGCTTACCAATTTCATGGCCCTGCATAAAGATGTAACCCTTGAGAGACAGCTTATGGCCGTGGTTGTGGAGGCTAAACGCGAAGCTGAACGGGCCAACCAGGCCAAGAGCGATTTTCTGGCCGCTATGAGCCACGAGATACGCACCCCCCTTAACGCGATAGTCGGCATGTCGGAACTTATAGACGAGGCGGGGCTGAATAAGGAGCAGGCGCAGTACCTCTCAATCATGCGTACCGCCAGCGACACGCTAATTTCCCTGATAAACAACATTCTGGATATCTCAAAGATCGAGGCCGGCAAGGTTGAGATTGAAAAGGCCCCCTTCAACCTTGAGGAACTTGTGTCGGAAGTTTCGGAGATGATGTCGGTGCGGGCTTTCAGGAAATATGTGGACCTCAACTGCAGGATAGAGGCCGATGTGCCTGTATTCGTGGAGGGTGACTCCACCCGGCTCCGGCAGGTGCTGATGAACCTTACGGGTAACGCCGTAAAGTTCGTGGAAAAGGGCTATGTTTCGCTGCATGTAAAAAAACTAAAAGCCGACGGAGACTTCCTGCAGCTGCTGTTTTCGGTGCGGGACACCGGCATAGGCATACCAGCCGACAAGCTGGAGACTATTTTTGAAAAATTCACGCAGGCGGACTCATCCACTACGCGCAAATACGGCGGAACAGGGCTGGGGCTGCCCATAGCAAAGATGCTGGTAAAACTGATGGGCGGTAAAATATGGGCGGAAAGCGAGCCGGGGGTTGGAACGGTTTTCTATTTTACCGTCAACCTTTGTTCCAATAAAGACAAGAAGACCCTTTATCTTCCAAAAGCGGACATAAAAGAGCTGAAGGGGCAGAGGTTACTGGTGGTAGACGAGAATGCGGTAAACCGGAGCATAATCAGAGAGATAGTGCAAAGCTGTGGCGCCTCCTGTGAGGGCTCAGCTGACGGGGAAACGGGGCTGGCTAAAATTCTTAAAGAGCAGCACAAAGGCGAGCCTTTTCACGGGGTTTTTGTGGACTTTAATATACCGGACATGGCCGGCTACGAGTTCTGCCGCCGCCTGATGGCGGACGCTTCCATAAGCCCGAAGCCGGCCCTGGCGCTGGTTACCTCCGACATTGTGCGGTTCAAAAGGGATGATTTTCATGCGATAGGAGTAAATACACATATATTGAAGCCGGTTAAAAAACAGACAGTGCTTGACGGCGCGCTTGAAATGCTGACCGCAGGAAAAGCCGTCCCGTCCTCCTTAGCCCGGGCTTCGGAGGGACGCGGTCCTGCGAAGCTATTGTTAAGCGAAGCTGTGACACTGGCCTGTCGTGGGCCTATGGCGCTGTCCACGACTGACCCGTCCGCCGCGCCGCAGAAAGCGGCCGAGTATGCGAAGGAAGAACTGCCCGCGCTTTCCGCGCTTCTAGTGGATGATTCTGAAGACAACAGGATACTGATAAGTTCCTTCCTGAAGGGGTCAAAAGTTAAATTAGAACTGGCCACAGACGGATTTGACGCGCTGGAAAAATTCAGGACAGCGGCCTACGACATAATATTTATGGATATGCAGATGCCGAAGATGGACGGTTTTGAGACCGCCGGAAAACTGCGCGTACTGGAAACCGCCGAAAACCGCGTTCGCACCAGGGTGGTGGCGCTTACGGCCATGGCCACGCGCGAGGACGAGGATAAGGCTTTAAAAGCCGGCTGCGACGATTACCTGACCAAACCGATACGGAAGAATACTTTCTACACATACCTTGTGGATTTCGCCGCCGGCCGGTCTAAAGCGTGCCGGTTACAGAGTCCGCGGAAACAATCCGTAATCCGCCCGTGAGGCACTATGGCTAAATACAGGGTTTCTATAGACAAGGATATGCAGGATATTGTGCCCGGCTATCTTGATAGAAGGCGCAGGGAAATACCTGAGCTTTTCGCTTTCCACTCAGCCGGTGACCTGGAGTCATTAAGAAAAGCCGTGCATAAGCTCGCCGGCTCCGGCGGCGGCTATGGCTTTGATCATATCTCTGAATTGGGAAAACAGGTTGAAATTCTGTGCCAGGCCGGCGACTCCGGGGGGATTACCGCGCGCCTCGCAGAACTTAAGGACTATATTGAGAATCTGGAAGTAGTGTATGAGTAAAATACTTTGCGTGGACGATGACAAGGATATACTGGAACTACTGACTTTTATCCTTTTAGGGGCCGGGTTTGAGGTTACTACGCTCGCCAACCCGAAAGAAGCCGTTTCCAGCGCCGCCAAGTTAAAACCTGACCTGATACTGCTGGATGTTATGATGTCGGAATTGAGCGGCTACGACGTCTGCGCGTTGCTGCGCAAGCAGCCGGAAACACTGGAAGTGCCGGTAATTTTCCTTACCGCTTTAAACCAGCACTCCGACAAAATGAAAGCGCTTTCACTGGGCGCCGTGGAATTTATTTCAAAACCTTTTGAAAAAGATCGGCTTGTTTCCGTAATCCGATACCATCTTGCCCAAAAACTTAAATGGGAGGCGACCCCGGCGGCCAAACCGCATGCCGGAAACACAAGGTCCATAACGGCGTTCAGGCAGGCGCTGCTCGTTCCGGGAGGCCCCGGAGAGCTTAATCCGGAAGCGGTAAAAAAAATGTCCCATGCCGATGTTTACATGGTACTCGGCCAGCTTAATTTTTCCGGAACCGCGGCGGCCAAAACCATAGCCGGGTTCCTGAAACTGCCGTTCATTTCAATAATAAATCCGGACACCATAAGGCTTGACGTATTTCAGGCCAAGTTCGCGCGGGCCAACAATCTTGTAGCCATAGTTGACGATGAAAAAGGCCTGCTTGTGGTGATGACCAACCCTTTCGATTTTGAGCTTACAGAAGCCCTGAAGCAGTTGATACAGGAGCCCTATTCACTCGCCGTTTCAGACCCGGATTCCATCGCAAACCTTTACCATTTCGGGCAGGATTCCGGCGGGGAAGCTGAGACAAAAGTGGAAGGTCTCTCTATGAAACCCGAGGAAGTCGGCGATTCTAACGAAAAAAGGGTCGCGCTCTCGCAGGCCGAAGAAAGCTCTGTTAAGTACATGACCGCCAAACTGATCGAATCGGCCATACAGGGCCGGGCCAGCGACATACACATAGAGCCCAAGGAAATTTTCACCTCAATACGTTTCAGAATAGACGGGGACCTTAGGGAATTCACCAAACTTAAGAAAGACTCGGCGGTTAAGATGCTGACACGCCTTAAAGTCCTCGGCGCCATGGATATAGCCGAAAGGCGCCGCCCGCAGGACGGGGCTTTTGTCGCCTCAATGGGCGAAAGAAGATTTACACTGCGCCTGGCCACAACAGCCACTAATTACGGCGAGAGCATGGTTGTACGCCTCATTGAACCCAATGCTAAACCAAAGACCCTGTCTGAACTCGGCATGGACAAAACCCAGGTGGAAACGATGGCGCAGCTTTCGGCAAAAAACCAGAGCATGATAATTATAGCCGGCCCCACCGGTTCCGGTAAAACCACGACCGTTTACAGCTTCCTGTCAAGTATGGACTCCAAGAAGCGGAGCCTTGTATCTGTAGAGGACCCTATAGAGTATCGCATCCCCAACGCGAACCAGCAGCAGGTAAACGAAAAAGCCGGTGCGACATTTGAGGCCCTGCTCAAGTCATCCGTGCGACAGGACCCCGATATACTCTTTATGGGGGAGATCCGCGACAAAGTTTCGGCTCAGACAGCGCTGGATTTTGCCAGCACCGGACACCTTACCATAAGCACCATACATACTTCCAACGCGACCACGGCGGTATTCCGCCTGGAGCGCCTGGGTGTCACACGGGCGCAGATCGCTTACACAATGCTGGCCGTAGTCTCCCAACGCCTTATTAAACGCCTTTGCCTTAAATGCAGGGTAATGAAACCTGCTGATGAAGAAATTCTTCATATTTTTTCCAGGTTAAACTCCCCCGCTCCGCGCCAGACAGGGCACCCCGTGGGTTGCATTGCCTGTAATAATACCGGGTATAACGGCCGGGAAGCTGTTTATGAGATACTGATAATGACACCTGAAGTGTCGGAGATGATACGTTTAGGAGACACAATTCAAAACATACGCGAATCACTGCGGCGCAGTAATGTAACCCTTATAACCGACGCCGCGCTCGCCAAGGTAACCGAGGGGATTACCTCCTTCCGGGACGCCTATGAAAAAGTCCTGGCCGAGGACCTGGGGGAGGAACCGTCGGCTGAGCCTGAGGATAAAATTCTGTTTACTCCGCCTGAAACCGGGCCTGCCGCCCTTTCCGATGGCATCCGCGCGGAAGAGCCCGTGTATATCGGGGCACGGAAGCCGGCCCGTGGGCCTCTTCAGACGGAAAAGCCTAAAAAGATCCTTGTGGTGGACGACGATCCGGATATACTGATTCTCGCTAAAAAGATCATCGCTGCGGCAGGCTATGATGTAACGGCGGTGAAAGACGGAATAGAAGCCATTATGCAGCTCAGCGTCCAGAAGTTTGACCTTGTGCTTTCCGATATAGATATGCCGAACCTGGACGGGCTGCGCCTGCTTGAGATCCTTCGCCAGAAGAACATAACAACAGATGTGGTGTTCCTTACCGCGCCAAACAAGAATGATGCAGCAGAAGAGCGGGGGCTGGCGCTTGGCGCTCTCGACTATATACGCAAGCCGGTCAAAAAGGAGATATTGCTGCTGCGGCTTAAAAACATTTTCGCCAAAAAGGGTTGAAAGCCTGCGCCAAACGGCGTCGGCCGCCGTTTACTTTCTTATCTGCAGGAAATACAGGGCAGTTATCGCATCGGGGTCTATGCCCGCCAAACGGCCAAAAACGGGGTCACTTTTATTAAATTGTACCAAGTCCCGCTGTGCGGGCGGGGTTCCGGGCGGTGAGGATGCGGTAACTGGTCGCTTCATTCATCAGCCTGGCGGATTATATGAGGTATTATGAAAAAAATAATGATTGTTTTCAGCGCCGCGCTGTTTTTTTCCGCCAATGGCTACGCGGGCTGGCCTCCTGAGCAGGACGGATCGGCGATGGCGGCACGGGCGGATACGGCGAGCCAAGGCCAAGACGTTAATAACCCTGAAAACTCTCTGCCCACTGCGCAACAGCAGGAATCACCGCAAAGCGAGTACTTTGGAAAAAAAACGGACAGGCCTGTTTCAGCGCATAAGGTGAATTATTTTTCCATAAATCATTGGCCCGCAAACAGCAGCGCGCAGGTAAAGTTCCAGATAAGCATGAAGTTCCGGATCCTGGAACCTAATTTGTATGTCCTTAAATACAACCTTTTTCCGGCCTATATCGGCTATACGCAGAAATCGCTCTGGAACGAGGGACAGCGCTCAATGCCTTTTGAAGAAAGCAATTATAACCCGGAATTTTTTCTGGATTATCCGGTTAACGCGCTGAGCATAGGCCGTATTAAACTGCGCAATATAATTGTATGCCCCCTTGAGCACGAGTCCAACGGCCTCAACGGCCCTCAGTCGCGAAGCTGGAACAGGCACTACATCATGCTCAAGTTCGGCCTTGAATCGGACGAAAAACTTGAAATAGCCAATTCCTTCCTGGCGGATAAGGCGCTGTTGTATGTCAAGTTCTGGCAGGCTTCCGGTTTTTCCGAAGAGGACGCCTATCTTCGATCCATAGGCAGCCGTTATAAATTCCTGGACTACATGGGGTGCGGCGAGGCCGGGATAAGCGCAAGGAACTTTCTTTGGGGAGGAAGCTTAAAGAACCACCAACTGGATATAAAAACGCCGATATTCCGTAATAGCCGAAAAAATTCCTACGAATTAGAATTCCGCCAGCAGCTTCCGAACATGAACTTCGCGCTTTACCTGCAGTACCGGTACGGCTACGGAGAGACCCTGCTGCGCTTCAATCAGTTCGGGCGCAGGGGTTTTGCCGGGTTCTCTTTTTCTTATTAGAGTTAAGGTGACACACAACTTAATTCCGTTGTTCTAAGCTTAGATCCTGGACGTGGGGTAGCAAGCCGATCAGTACCCCGGCAAGGAACTGTCGGCTTGCTGCATACTTCTTCTAATTTTAAGAGGAACTGCTCTGCATGACAGGAATTAAGTTCTGTGTCACCTTAACTCCTAACCCTCAGCGCCGGCCAAACCATTCTAGGAGAGTCGTAACTACGTTGCCCTGGGTTTGGGTGTTGGTGAGCTCAGTTTGTACCGCCAGATTGGAGGCGATACGTTTTCGGAGTTGTACGCCGTTGCTCTGCCCGTCGGAGCCCACCTGAAGCGTTGCTCCGCCGGGAAGCCGGAATTTGACCGTGTAGGTTCTGGAAACGGGCTCATAGCCTACGTAATCCACGGGCGTGGAAGCCAGCAGGTAAAGCGATGCCAGGCCGAAAGCGCTGTTGGCCATTGCCGTCTGCGCGTTAGCCGCGCTGGACTGCTGATCGGAATCCAGCTCGTTGGGCGATTTACCAAAAAGCAGCATGGCCATAATATCACCCTGGCTCATCGGCGGGTAACTTTCAAACTCAATGCGCGGCTTCCGTACAGTTCCCCGGAGGCGGATGAAGATCTTCGCCTCGGCCGCTTTATAGACAATCAGGCCGTCCAGTCCCATAATGGACGAGCCCGCGCGGCTGGAAAGCCTGATATGGTCTACGGACGCGACCCGGCGGAAGATCTCGGCCCGGAATGGCTTGATCTCCACCGTCCCCGCCACGGCGCCGGGCGGGATTATAATATTTACTTCCAGCCCGATCGGGATCGGGTCCCTGGCCAGGTTGGAGTAGAGAATGACGGGCTTGGCGGTCTTGACGCGCACTTCCGCCTGTATCACAGCCGCGGAGCTTTTAGCGGGGCTCTTGCGCGCCTCATCCCGGGCCCGATCCTCCTTGTCCGATTCCGGCCCGGTTTTAATACGGCTGTCAGGGGTTAAAGCGGTCATACCCCTTAGGTCTAACCGGGGAAGCTGGAGCGCAATGTCCTGAAGGATCACGTCCGTCTCGTCCTTGAAGGAACGCTCCGGAGCCCAGAGCCTGGCAGCGGCCAGCTTTCCCTTGACTTCAAACTTAAGAGTCTGCCGGCCCGCGGCCAGGCCGCTTACCAGCGCGTAGTCGAAATCCTGAATGTCCCTGCGGGAGTCGCCGAGGCCTTTAAGCGCGACGCTGAGCGGCCCACGGAGGACGTTAATCGGCGCAGGCACCGAATACGGGGTGTTGGAGAGGAACTCAACCAAGTCCTCGAACCTGAACACCTTGAGGCCGAAGTCGAGCTTGTGACTTATTTTAAGCCTCTGAAGCTGGCCGGCGCGGCCTGAAATTTTGGCGTCAAAGTTGCCGTAAAACTCATACCAGTCCTTTACGGGCTTGACAGCAGCCGACACCTCCGCGTCAAAATGGTCCTTCTCAAGGATTCCCGGCGTGGAACGGGCGCTGATTGCCAGCCGGCCCTCTAGTGTTTTGACCAGGCCGCGCAGTTCCTTTTTAACGCCGAAAGTTACGGGTTCCAGCTCAAAGCGGCCGTCAAATTTGAGCGTATCCCATTCGGCAGAATCTCTCTTCAGCCGTAAGTCCAGGGCGCAATGTTTGAGTTGGACGTTTTTGACGGGGCCCGTGGTTTCCCAAACCCCCGCCGAGCCGTTCAGGACAAAATCCCGCCCCTTTAGAGAACCATTAAAGCCCGCCTCCACGCGCCGCCCCGGCAGCCGGGCGGAGGCGCTGAGACTGATGGCCAGAGCGCCGGTCCCGCCTGGCTTCACCCGGGCTTGAAACTGAGCGTTGATGCCCTCCGCCTTAAGGCTTCCCTGGGCATCAAGCCAGGTCAACGCCCGGCCCTTCAGAAGATCGGAGGCCAGGGTGGCCTCGCCGTGGTAATGCCTGATAAAGGTACCGGAGCTTTGTTCCAGTTCCACCTTTAGCGCCAGCGGCCTGGGCTTGGAGGGATCTAATTTTAAATGGAGTCCGGCCAGAATTGAGCCGCCGGCCTGGATGATCCTGCTGGCCGGCAGATCCACTTCCAGCAATTCAACCGTAAGGCCGCGCAGGGCCGCCGGAAGCGGGTTGGGCAGGCTGATAGGCAGGCCCGCGCTCTTTTTCGGCTTAGCGTTCGGCTTGCTTTTAGTCCTGTCTATTATCAAATGATCGCCGGAAACGATGAACCTGGAGATCTTCGTCAGCTTCGCGCCGAAAAAATAGAGGCGCATATTAAACTGTACGTCCAGGTCCTTCAGACAGCCCTCCAGCCCCGCATCCGCATTCTCAAAGCAGAGGCCCTGTGTCCGAAGGTGGATTTCTTTTTCCGTAAAACTCAGGGAGCGTATATTGAAGGCTAAAGTTTTCCAACGGGGGTGGCAGGCCTTGCCAAAAACCTGGGCGGCCCGGGTGACGGTGCGGACCGTTAAGAACCATTGCGGCTCGGCGATTAGCATGACAGCCGCCAACACTGCGCCGGCGAGCAGCGCGCCGATTGAGGCAATGAGCACAAACAAAAGCTTATTGAGCAAGCGCATCAAAACTCCTTACCCAGGCTCAGGAAGAACTGCCACCGGGGGATAAGAAGGACCTCGGCGGAAGGGTCCCGCCGCCACACAATTCCGCGCGCCAGCGTGGTGCGAAGCGAACCGATAGGGGAGTTCCATCGCAAACCTAACCCGGGCGACCAATAAACATTTGGATCCAGTTGGAAAGAACTCCGTCCTGCCATTAAGGCGTCCACGAAGATCAGCGGCTGTACGCCGTAAGGCAGGACGTCCCCCAGCCTCAGTTCTACTCCGTCGTAGATCGTAGTCAGCAGGCCCGCGGAGTCGGCCGGCACGTCATTTAGCTCCGCCCCGCGCAGGTTGGAGTCGCCGCCCATGAAAAAGCGCATATCCAGGGGAAGCTTCCCGGCGGATAGGAGTGCGTTTTTGACCAGCGTGGTCTGGCCGAGGTAGCGCGTGGCCAACACCAGTAAGGGAGGGTCATATCCGCCCAGGTTCCAGAGATGCTCGCCCTGCAGGCCAAGGCGATGCGCTGTTATGGAGGAAACCAACCCTGCGACCTGCGATTGCGACTTGAAGGTAACCCGCCAGCCGGTCCGCGGCTCGCCCGCATAGTATTCAAACAGATGGTGGCGAAGCTCCAACCGGGTCTGGAAGGCGACGTAACCGTCCTTAGCGGGCCCCAGCCCCCGGATGGTATTAACGTATTCCAGCGCCGGACCCGCCGAAAACTCGCCGCGCAGGCTCCTGTTGTCCCAGCTCAGAGCCGGAAGCAGGGCGAACTCCGAACGGATGGATTCATACTGCGGCTCGTTTTGACGCGTAAGTGTCAGCTTCGGCATAAGATAAAGCCTGGAGGCGGGCCCCATGAAGTAGCGAAAATCCGCGATGGCAGATTGCTCACGGAAGGAAGCGTAGATCAAGGCTTCCATGGAATGGCCCCGCGCCTCGATGCGGGAATCCTTCCACTGTGCTTTGCCTATGAACAAACCCTCGGTGTCGAAGCCGATGCCGAGTTTATAGAGCTGGGGTTTGCCGGGGACAATCCGCTCGGTGATGGCCATGCCTCCCGTGGAGCAGCTGACGTCAAAGTAGGTGTTTAAAAACAGCGAGTCGGCCATGGTCCGCTGCGCGGTCAGATCCAAAAGCCTGGAATCGAAACGCTGGCCGCGCTTGAAAGCCTCGTAGCGGTAAAAGATCTTCGGGGCGACATCGGCAGTTTTTTGGGCGTTTATGTGGTCGAAATGATAGAGGCCGCCTGACTTAACCTCCGCCAAAACCTCTCCCGTGGTTCCGTTGCCCCGCATTTCAATGACCGGGCAGGCATAGCCCCGGTTTCGCAGAGAGCCAAGCAGTGCGCCCTTGGCTGTGTCAAGCAGTTTTGGCGTCAGGAACTGGCCTTTGATCTTTCGCAGCTTGCGGGGATTGATCTCGGGCGGCAGGCCGGTAACAATAAAAGATTCCACACGAATCTTCCCGCCGGGATCCACCATAAGGATATCCCGGCCCGGGTAGAACCTGGGCTCCTGGTACCCCCTCTGCTGAAGGAATGCCCGCAGGAAGCGCTCTGCCTGGTTGAAAGGGATCTGCCCCCAGCCTTCGGTATGGGGATCGCCGCAGACCAGACGGATTTCCATATCGTTAAGGGCTATCTTCGCCTTGCCGGTAAACCGGATTTGAGGGCAGGGGGATGAATTGTTACCGGCACGCGCGGGAACAGGGGATGCGGCTGCCAGCACGGAGAGTACCGCGAAGGTCTTCAATGCCGCCCACATGATTGAATTGTAAGTAGAAAGCATAAAAGTCGTCACAGAAACGCGCAGAGAGATTTTGCGCCGGGCCAGGCGGGTGGAAAGAAAGGCAAATAGCCGCAGCACTCCAATTTTTATGACCCCAGATCTGACATGAAATAAGTATATCCCATCTCCGGGTCGGCATCTATTCGGAATTGTGCCTGGCCTGATAGGTAGTATTACGGAAACCTGATTCCGGAGGAAACTGGACCGATGGGCAACTGCTCAGGTGGATGGTTCAAGGGTTCACGGTTCAACAGTTCAAGGGTTGGAAGAAAAAACGCTTACTCCTTGCTTTCACAACCGCTGAACCGTTGAACCGTGAACCCGGCAACCTGAATAGTTACAAAACTTCGGGTTAATATAGCCCGCATTCGTTTGAAACCCGCGTTTCCGTTTCCATTAAACTCTTAACTCCGGCAAGCTTATCCGGGGCAAGAAGTGCGGGGGCTTCGGAATCGTAATAAGCAGTAAGCAACTTATAAAATCTGGCTTTAGTTTCAGGGTCGCCTATTTCGCTGCCCGGGTTTTTTGTGAGGCTCCGCCTGTTGAAGCCGGGCTCTTTCATTCTAGCAGCCCAGTACCTTGCTTTCGTGTCCACAAACTCTGAATTAAGTTTCGTGAGCAACTGTTTTCTGCCGGAGCATGAATTGTCTTCAGAATTCGCAACGGAGTCCCTGAAATCAGGAGGCAGGGTCGGCAGAGCCGCGGTCTCCCATCCGGCGGGAGCGTCAAGGCCTGAAATCCCGAATGGTTCCATGGAAAACGACGCGGTTTCCGAGAAATCAGGCCATTCCCGCCCGGTTTCAGTTTCCGCGGCAAAAAGCACCCTGCCTGTTTTCATGTCAATAAGCCTGGCCAAAACCTTAAGCGTTTTTTCAGCCGCGAACACTGTTCCGGTAACTACAGCGTCAACCGAAAGGATATTCTGGAGCATTTTAGCGCTATCAGGCGAGTCGTTGGCCGCGGAAGAAAGTTTCGCCTCTTTCAGAACTTTTTCAAGCAAGGCTCTTTCAATAAGAGCCGGTTTTTTATCTCCGGCAAGATAGATGCCCATTTTTTCAGAAATATATTCCGCTTCGTTTTTTTCCGCCCCCCCCTTAGCCGTAAAAGACAACATGGCTATCTTATTGATCTTGTTGGCCCTCGCGTATTTGACTATTTCCCTTGAAAGCTCCAGGCACCCTTCACTTCCGGATGCTGGAACAGACAAAGCCAGCGCGCCGACAAGAACCGCCGCAATTTTTAGATTTATGTTTTTCATAATTCCGCCTTACTCATAGCATACGGGGCGGAATTACGGTGAACTTCAGGAAGACTTCATGTTTCCCTCAAATGTCTTTTAAAAAAACAGATAATGGGTTAATTTTTCAGGTTATAAACCGCGGCAATTTACTCAAACCTGTAGCCGTAGCCGGTAACGCTTAATATGCGCGCGGCAAGTTTAGCGCCGATCTTTTTCCGCAAAGAGGAAACATGCGTTTCAACGGTATGCGGGTTATTGTAGGTGGCGATATCATAGCCCCAAACCGTTTCCAGCATGTACGGCACGCTCAGCACCCGGCCTTTTTTTTCAAATAAAAGAGTGAGCAGGTCAAATTCCTTGCGGGTGAGCGCCGTAGGCTTGCCGGAAATTTTCACCGTGCGCGCGGCTGGGTCCAATTCTATGCCCTGCTCTTTTATCTTGTTCGCGGCGGAGCCTGAATTAGCGCTGTAGCGCCGCAGGACAGCGTTTATTTTGGCCACCAGCACGGAGAAAGAGAAAGGTTTGGTAAGGTAGTCGTCAGCCCCCCGGTCGTAACCGGACACTATGTCCGTGTCTTTAATCTTGTTTCCGGAAATTATTATCACAGGTATCGCGGCGCCGCCGCCCGAAGCTTTTATAGCCTTACATAGCGTGAAACCATCCATCCCGGGCATTTCCACGTCGGTCACAACCAGATCGGGCTTTGAATCGCGTGTAAGCAGTAAAGCCTCTGAACCATTGTCCGTGAATATAACTGAGAAATCATGATTTTCAAGATAGTACCGCATTGTTTCAAGCACCTTGCGGTCGTCGTCCACCAGCAGTATTTTTTTATGCATACAAGCCTCCAGCCTATTATTTTAAAATCGCGCGCAATTCGGTATTTAACGCGCCCCAGGGCCGTTCACCGGCAGTTCAAACCAGAAGGAGCTTCCCTTTCCCTCCTCACTGTCAACCCCGATGCTTCCGCCATGGGCCTCCACCGCCAGCTTGCAAAAAGTGAGACCGAGGCCCGTAGAATATCTCTTGCGGCCGGCTCCGGCTTCCGCCTGAGCGAACTTCTCAAATATCTTCTGGTGGTACTCAGGCGCGATACTCGGCCCGTTATTCTGTACGCTCACGCGCACCCGGCCGCCTGCGGGCTTGATATCCAGCAGGATAAGACCGCCGGTTTTGGGGGCAAACTTTATCGCGTTAGCCAGCAGGTTCTGGATGACTCTAAAAATTATGTCGCGGTCCGCCTGGACTTTTACCGGAATTTTTCCGGGTTTAAACCGGACCACGCGGCCCTCGAAAAGTGACTTAAGCCCCAAAATGCCCTCTTCCAGCATACGGCTCAAATCGCATTCCTCCAGCTTCAGTTTCATCTGCCCCTCTTCCATCTTGCTTGTGTCCAGGACATCGCTGACCATCTGGATTATCTGCTTTGCCGCCTTCATAGCCTCGGCGCTATAGCGGACTGAATCCGCCGAAAGGGTCTCCCCAGAGTTTTCCCCTATAAGTTCAAGATAACCGTAGATACCCGCCAGCGGCGAGCGTATATCGTGTATGATCATGTTCACCATGCTGTCACGCAGTTTTTCAAGCTCGCGAAGCCTGTCATAGTTCTCCTGCAGCTGGCGTTTCTGCCGGCGCAATTCCAGGTGAGTCTCCACGCGCGCCTCCACTTCCTCGAACTGGAATGGTTTGGTAATGTAGTCCACGCCGCCTGCGCCGAAGGCTTTTACCTTATCCATTGTTTCGCTGAGGGCGCTCAGGAAGATAATGGGGATATCCTTTAATTTTTCATCGGACTTCAATTTCTCGCACACCTCGTAGCCGTTCATTTCAGGCATGTTGATGTCCAAAAGGATAAGGTCGGGCGGATTATTACGAACGGCCCGCAGCGCCAGTTCCCCGCTGACGGCGGCGCGCACTTTATAGCCCCGCCCCTTCAGCATTCCGGAGAGCAGCTCCAGGTTTGCGGGCATATCGTCCACCATCAGGACATTCGGCGGGTTTTTGGAACAAATTGGTTCATTCATGTTTTAATTTCCTCTGTGGCGATTGAGATTACTTCCACCGTCTCCTGTATGTTTTTAAAACACATCTTCCCTTTGGATAAAAAAGATAAGAAACGGGGGCTGCCATCCGCCGGAATGTTGCGCAGCGCCGCATCCCGGGTAAAGGGAGTGGTCAGGATTTCACCCGCTTCAGCGGCGCCGCACAGACGGCTGGCCAGGTTCACCACATGGCCAAGTGCCGTATACTCCATACGGTTATGCGTTCCGTAGGCGCCAACTACCGTTTCCCCCGCGGCTACTCCTACGCCCAGCGGCCGGCACGGACGTCCTACGGCCGAGCGCTCCTCCATCCATCTCCGGTGTGCCTGTTGAATGGAGACTGAAGCGTTCAGGGCGCGCCGCGCGTGGTCAACCTGGCGGAACGGCGCGCCGAACAAAGCCATAAATCCATCTCCCAGAAACTTGTCCATCATCCCGCCTGCCTCCTCCATACGGACCACCATGACTTCAAGGAAAGAGTTAAGGGTCTCCTGAATCTCTTCCGGAGTCAGCTCATTTGCCAGTGTGGTGAAGCCGCGCAAATCCGCGAATAGTACCGTCACTTCACACCTTTCCATTTTAAGAAAGTCACTTATCGGCCGGAGTTTCATGGTTTCCACAACTGCAGGCGAGACAAAGCGGGAGAACGTATATTCCAGAAACCGGTTTTTATCTTTCAGGTACTCTCTTGCGGCTTTAAGCGTCAAATGTGTTTCCACGCGGGCCCGGACTTCCTCAAACCGGTAAGGTTTGGTTATGTAGTCCACGCCGCCGACATTAAAAGCTTTAACCTTATCCCTCATCTCATCCAGGGAGCTCAGAAAAATTACAGGAATATCTTTAAGTTTCTCATCCGCTTTCAAACGCCGGCACACCTCGTAACCGTCCATTTCAGGCATATTAATATCCAAAAGAATAAGGTCTGGCGCTTCGTTGCGGGCGGCCTGCAGCGCAAGTTCCCCGCTGATAGCGGCCCTGATCTTACAGCGGCGTTCTTTCAGCATTCCGGAAAGCAGTTCCAGGTTTGCGGGGATATCGTCCACAATAAGGATATTCGGCGCGTCCTCCTGACTAACCGTGTTATCTCTCACGTAGTCAATCCTTACCTATCAGATCAAGTATGCGCTGCGTGTTAAACTTGCCGGCGAGCGCGCGCAGCGCCCCGCCAAGGTGTATATCCCGGGCTTCCACTCGGCCGGTCAGATCAATCAGAAGGTGAAAGTCACCGTTGATGGCGGCTTCGCGAAGCTGGGCAATCAGCTCCCGCGGCAGGCCGGCCAAGGCCCCCGGCTTCAGCGCTCCAATATCCTCCGCTGCGGCGATCAGTAACGGAGTTTCTTCCTCGTAAATATATTCCGCTCCAATAAGATTCCGCATTTTCTCGAACAGTTCCTCTTCCCTGAAAGGCTTAAGGATCAACGCGTCGGCCCCTGCCCCCAGCGCATCCCGGTTTATCTCTCCAAAGATGCTGGCGGTCACCGCAATAATCTTCACCTCTTTGCCGCCGGCCCCGGCCCGAATGCGGCGAATGGCCTCATAGCCGTCCATAACCGGCATCCGCAGGTCCATCAGTATGAGCTGCGGCAGCCACTCTTCAAACTCCTTAAGAGCGGACTCCCCGTTACCCGCCTGGCGGATATCAAACCCGACAGGTCCAAGCAGCTGGGCCAAAAATTCACGGTTGTCTTCTTTGTCGTCTACCACCAGCACCCGGTACCGCGGCTGGCCAGGCTTCAGCTCTTTCACCTGGCGCGGCTGAACCTTTCCGATCGCGGCCGCGGGTGACGCCTCCTTCAGGGCGACGTCAAAGCTGAAAACACTCCCCTGGCCCGGCTGGCTTTTGACAGTAATATCCCCGCCCATCAGGCGCGCATATCCGCGGCTTATGGCCAGCCCGAGCCCCGTTCCGGTACCGCCCGTCTTGCCCGCCTGCGCCTGCTCAAACGGATGGAACAGCCGGTCTAACTCCCGGGACGTTATGCCCGGGCCGGTATCTTCAATTTCCGCCGTAAATTTAAACCTCTGCCCCGCGCTGGTCCGGGCGCCAACGCGCAAAGTAACCGCGCCTTTCATGGTAAATTTTAAAGCATTGCTTAGCAGGTTAAGCAGGATCTGCCGGAGTTTACCCTCATCGGCCGTTACAAAGCGCGGCAATCCGGAGCTCCGCTGCAGTTGCAGCAACAGGCCTTTGGCTTCGGCCCGCGGCCGCAGCATCTTTTCCACATCGTCTATCAATGCGTGCAAGTCGAAGGCTGACTGGTTCAGCGTTGTCCGGCCGGCTTCCGCCTTTGCCATCTCCAATATGTCGTTTATTAGCGACAGCAGGTGTTCCCCGCTACGGTTTATGGTCTCAATCTGCTGTCTCTGTCTGGGGGTAGCTTCAATATCTCGCCGCAGCAGTTGGGAAAAGCCCAGTATGGCATTCATCGGAGTCCGTATCTCATGGGACATGTTCGCGAGAAATGCGCTTTTGGAACGGTTTGCCACCTCTGCCGCTTCCTTCGCCTGACGCAGTTCAGTCTCAAACCGCCTGCGCTCGGTTATATCCTCGATGGCAAGCAGGATGATACGCTCTTTTCCCGACGCTCTCTGGATTTGCCGGGCGTTCAAAAGCATTGTGCGCCTGCCTATGGCGGTAAAATCATGTTCAACCTCATAGTTATCAAAGGTCGCCTTTTTGGGCAGAATGGTTTCCAGCAGTTCCTTGAGCTTCGGGATATCCCACTGCTTATTGCCCAAATCGTAGATAAGCTGTCCCACGGTCTCTTTGGGGTTTACCTTAAAGACCTCATAGAAAGAGCGGCTGGCGGAAACCACCCGCAGGTCCTGGTCCAGCGAGATCAGGGGTTCACGCACCGTGTTGATGATGCTGTCCGAGTATTCGCGGGCTGCGTCTTCGGATATTTTAGTCGCCGCCAGTTCTTTACGGGCTGTTTCCAATCCGTCTTCTATCTTCCTGCGCTCGGTGATATCCTCGATGGCGAGCAAGATGATCCGCTCTTTTCCCGACGCCCTCTGGATCTGCCGGGCGTTCAAAAGCATGATACGCCTGCCGATGTCAGCAAAATCGTGTTCAACCTCATAGTTATCGAAGGTCGCCTTTTTGGGCAGAATGGTTTCCAGCAGTTCCTTGAGCTTCGGGATATCCCACTGCTTATTGCCCAAATCGTAGATAAGCTGCCCCACGGTCTCTTTGGGATTTACCTTAAAGACCTCATAGAAAGAGCGGCTGGCGGAAACCACCCGCAGGTCCTGGTCCAGCGAGATCAGGGGTTCACGCACCGTGTTGATGATGCTGTCCGAGTATTCGCGGGCCGCGTCTTCAGATATCTTGGTCGCCGCCAGTTCTTTACGGGCGGTTTCCAACCCGTCTTCTATCTTCCTGCGCTCGGTTATATCCTCGATGGCAAGCAGGATGATACGCTCTTTTCCCGACGCCCTCTGGATCTGCCGGGCGTTCAAAAGCATGATACGCCTGCCGATGTCAGCAAAATCGTGTTCAACCTCGTAGTTATCGAAGGTCGCCTCTTGCGGGAGGATGGTTTCCAGCAATTCCCGCAGCTTCGGAATATCCCACTGTTTATTGCCCAGGTCGTAGATAAGCTGTCCCACGGTTTCTTCAGGGTTTACCTTGAAGACTTCATAGAAGGAGCGGCTGGCGGAGACCACCCTTAAATCCTGGTCCAGCGAGATCAGGGGTTCGCGCACGGTATTGATGATGCTATCTGAGTATTCGTGGGCCGCGTCCGCGGTTTGTTTAATAATCTCCAGTTCTTTTCGGGTCTTTTCCAACCCTGTTTCTATCTCATTTCGCTTGGTGACATCTCTAAACACCATCACGGCGCCGATAACCTGACCGGAGTGGTTGCGAATCGGCGCGCAACTGTCGGCAATAGCGCACTCGCTGCCATCGCGCGCTATCAGTAAGGTGTTGTTAGTCAGCCCCCGTATTACGCCATGCGCCAGGGTTTCCTTTACCGGAATAACGGAGGGTTGGCGGGTTTCCTGGTTGATGATGTGAAAGATCTCTTCTACCGGGCGGCCGGCGGCTTCCGCCTGCGTCCAGCCTGTAAGCTGTTCGGCAACGGGATTAAGGAGCGTCACCCGCTCTTCGGCATCGGTGACCAGCACCGCGTCGCCGATGGATTTGAGCGTGACCGCTAGCTTTTCCTCGCTGATGCGCAAAGTGGCATTGGCCTGCTGCAGCCGTATATTCGTGTCCTCCTGGATTTCAAGCAAATGCTGTGTTTCGAGATTAACTGAATTATTGAGCCGCTGCTGTGTTTCCAGATAGATAAAATAGGCGAACGAAAACGCGAACAGCAGCATAAGCAGGCTGGTGACAACAATAATGACAAACAGGCGGCGCAGGTTAGATTGGAACCCCGCATCGTGCTGCGCCAGCCCGTCTTCCGCCAGCCGGACGAAGCCGCTCATCCCGGCACGGATAGAATCCATCTCCCTCTTGCCCCGGGTGCCGCGCACGTCAGCTGACGCCGCAGCCATATTATTATTGCGGCGCAGCTTAACAACATTCTCCATTTCGGCCAATTTGGCAGCTACCACCGGAACCATTGCGTCCAGGCGCTTATGGGCGGCGCCGCTTAAGGTGAGCCGGCGCAATTGTTCCAACTGGCCGCTGATGCCGTCGCGCACCGCCAGATACGGTTCCAAAAAAGCCTTGTCTCCGGTCAGCAAATAGCCGCGTTGCCCGGTCTCGGCATCTTTTAATGAAGACAGCAGCCCGTTCGCGCTTTGTATTACAATGAAGGTCTGCTTGCGCGCGTTGGCAGCCTCCTTTATCTGTATGAAAGACCAGAACGCCCCCCCCGCCGCCATTATCACCGCAAGCAGCAGCCCCGCTCCGGAAAACAAGGCTGCCATTTTATAAGTATTTTTCATGTAAATCCGCCCTCCACTGTTTATTGTCCGATTTATAAATTCTGGTCCTGAGCGACAGCATTCCCTTCTATCCGGCATCTTTACCGTTCCCGCTGTTCCGGGAACGTTGCCTTATTGCCGCGCTGCCGGGATATTTTCAGCAGGGACCTCGGACCCTATTAAAACGGCGATCCAGCGCGTGCTTTTATTGTTCTCACATAAGAACTTCAGCGTCATGGTAAACGGTATACACAGCGCCGCGCCGATCAGGCCAAGCATTCTTCCCCAAAAAATCAACGAGAGAAATACGACCAGCGTGGACAGGTTGAAAGTCCTCCCCATCAGCTTCGGCTGAACCACATTGCCGAGTATGAACTGAACGGCCACATAGCCGGCAGCAACCAGCGCAGCGCGGCCAGGCCCGAACTGTACAAGGGTCAGGCTAACCGCAGGTATTGCGGCGATGATAGAGCCGACATGTGGTATATAGAGAAGCATAAATACCAGGAAACCCCAGAGAACAGGAGAACCCACCCCCAGAATGGTAAGCCATATACCGATAAGAGTACCCGCGCTCAGGTTGAGCGCGGTCTGTACGAACATATAGCGGCTTATATCCTCAACGAAATTTGTGAACTCCGGAAATGCCTGCTTAGGATCACCGAGGATAGCACGAAGCTTAACAGGGAAGCTTGAGGCCTCCAACAAGATAAACATCAGTGTGAGCAGAATAAGGACAAAGTTTGAGAGCACGGCGCCCAGCCCGCCCATCATGTCAACAAACAGCTTCATTACCGCCGCCGGATTGAGATACTCTATCAGCATCTTGTCGGTTACATTGATGCCTTTCTTTGCCAGCAGCGCCTGGAGTACCGAGGCCTGCTCCTGTATGCGTTGTTGGTAGGAGGGCATGGCAGCGCTAAAGTTGCCGAGGGACATGCCCACAAGTCCGCCGACTGTCAACAGAATAGCCATCATGCCTGCCACAACAATCAAAACCGCGGCAACGGAAGGAACGCGTTTACGCTCAAGCCATTGTACCAGCGGCGTACCCAGTACAGCCAGGAAAACAGCGACCAGGGAGGATACCAGGGCCGACTGCGCCTGATTGATGCCCCATATAATGATCACTAACGCGGCCGCGATGACAAGAACGTGCGTTCCGCTTGGAAAATTACTCTGTTCAGTGGCTGTCATATCACAGTTTCTTAGAGACTGCCTCAGGACGGCTCAATAGTCATCAGGTTTTTTACTTTTTTCACACCATTTACGTCTTTTACAAGTTTTGTCACCAGGTCCTTTTCGGCCGCAGTCCGGGCCCGGCCGCCCACCGTGACCACACCCTTCTTTGCTGCGACCGTGGTGTATAGCGCGCTGGTAGAATGATGCAGCAGTAGAGCCATCCTGACCAGGGCGGCAACGGATACGTCATCTATCTTTTCCTTCGTCATCCGGGGAGTAGTTTCCGGGGCGGCGGACATGGTCATCTCATTTTTAACTTCTTTGACCCCTTCAACATCCCTGGCGTATTCGGTTGTCAGTTCCTTTTGCGCCGGGGTTGCGGCATTGCCCCGCAAGGTAACAATACCGTCTTTAACGTCAACCTCGGTGGTACCGGCGCTCACGCTCCAGTGGAACCGGAGCGTGATCTTAACTTTGTCCCGGAGCCACGCGTCCGAGTTAGCGGTGGGGGCCGCGCCTTTGACTTCCAGCCTGTTATCCACACTCTTGACTCCGGGGATATCCGCTACGGTCTCCTGGGCCAATGATTTGTGGAAGTCTTCGGAGATAATCCCCGTCAAGGTAACAGCGCCGTCCCTGGACTCTATTCTGATATCGTCGTCCTGAAGATAATTATTGAACACATACGACTGCCTGGCGGATAATACTATGCGGCTGTCCGTTTTTGACGCGTGCACAGGCATGCTGAGCGCCAGCAGAGCCGCCGAGACCGCCATCAGAGCTATTGAAGATCCTGCTTTCATGTTATATTCTCCTTGATATGTTATTGCTGTGGTTTTTTCAACTCTTTCACTCCTGTGTGCCTTATAAAGTACCGGGGGTCTCAGCCAAATACCGGCACAGGATAAGTATATCCCTTGCACAATCCGGCATCTATTAGGAGTTATGCCCGGCAGGCTAGGTAGTATTACGGAAGCGGTGACACAGCAGAACCGCAGATAAGCCGGCCATTGCGGATAAAAGGAGGCCCGGTAGAGCCCGGGCGTTCCTTTATACACCAATCACCCGAGGGCGGCTTTAATTTCTTTCGCAGTTCCGCACCGCGGCTTAGGGTTTCTGGCGAAGTATTGGAAGCGCGATGTCAGTTCCGCCGCCCACTTTACGGCATTTAGTATCTGCGCTATTCCCGTTTTAATCTGACCGGAGTCGTTAATGTCGTCATCAATGAGCGTAGCGTGGCCGTTGATAACAGCCAGCGCGTTGTTGATGTCGTGCGCCAGCGGCCGGGCGACTTCGCTCATAGCCTCGGCGGCCCTGAATTCAGCCAGTTCCGCCTCCGCTTTTTTGACATTTGTAATATCGCGGGCCACTCCCAGCACTCCCGTTATTTTGCCGCCGGCATCGCGCAGGGGCGTTTTGACGGTGCTGAAATAATACTTGCCGGAGGGCAGCGTCCTGTCGTAAGTTCGCGTAATAGTTTTTCCGGTGCGGACCACTTCCAGGTCGTCTTTTACCACCTCCTGCGCCACTTTGGGCGGCAAAATATCGGCATCAGTCTTACCCAACGCTGCTTCCGGCTTTAAAAGAAAGACGTCTGCGCAGGCTTTATTAAGCTTTATATAACGGCCGGAAAGGTCCTTTATGAAAATGGCGTCTTTCGAGGTTTCAAAAATACTGCGCAGTATCGCTTCATTTTCTTTAAGCAGGGCAGCGGCACTGAGTTTTTTACCGACATCGCGCGCTACGCCGGTTATTAAGGCCGGAACGCCGCCTGACATTATGATTCCGCTTTTCTGTTCCATGAAAAAATAACCTTTATCTTTTTTGCGTAACCTGTAGGAGATCATCGGAAGGGTCCGTCCGGTTTTCCGCGCCTTAGCCAAAGCTTTTACGGCAAAGTCCCGGTCCCCCGGGTGAACTAATTCAAAAATACTGCGGCCAATAAGTTCCTTCGGCCTGTAGCCGTAAGCCGCTACTTTCGGGCTTGCGTAAACTATCTTCCCCTCCATGTCGGCTGAGTAGATAATATCCTGCGAGGAGGCGATTATAGCCAGAATACTCTCATGCTCCCTGCGCTGAAGATCTTCGGCCAACTTGCGTTTTAATATTATCGCATAGGCGCGGGCCATCTGCCTGGCCGTCTTCAGCTGAGTGGCGGAGTAGTCTCCCCCACGCGGATTAGCCAGCGCCAGTAAGCCGAGCTGTTTGCGGCCCGACAGCGCCGGTAGCACCAGGAACTTGCCTGTTTTTATGCCGTCACGTGAATGGCCGGCGGCCCCGCGGCCGGGCGGCACGGAATTTGACAGCAACGGCTTTTTTCCCTTCAACACGCGGGCCCAAAGTTTGTTAAACTCCGGGGAGACGAAAGGCTCCGTTTTTCCCCGGCGTTTCTTTTGGGTCTTGTCGGTACGAGCGGCGGCCATAAGCCGCCCTGTGAACGGGTCCGTATAGCCCGCGAAACCGGCCCGGCTGCCGGTAAGGCGGCACGCCTCGTCAACCACAGCCTTGGAAATAGCATCCAATGAAATTCCGGGATTCGTCAGGAAGAGCTCTTCCAGGCCGTTAACCGCGGTGGAGGCGTCCCGTTCCCTGTTCATATCTGCGCCATGTTTTTCTCGCGAAAGCCGCGCTGATATTGTTATTTTCTCCGCCTGCCGTTTATTAATAGATTTATTCACCGCCCCCCCTTTACTCTTAGCCCGGATTTACATGATATAAGCATACACCATCGCCAATACGACATCTATTAGGAGTTATGCCCGGCAACCTAGGTAGTATTACGGTGGGAGGATTAGAGGGGACTACAGAATGGAGTCACACTAACCCTTAGCCGGATTTAGTCGCTGGTTTTAGAACGCCCGACCTCAACCCAAAGCTTTACTGGAGTGATCAACGGAGGAGTCGCTGTGTTAATCGTCGTACATAATAAAGTAATGGATGATCCTAATGACGAGGCGTCAGCAATTGGAGTCCAGATACCCGCAACTCCATTCAGCAACATCGTGTCGTTTGCGGCATTGGCGCGTAGTGTGTCAAGGAAGCTCACGCCTCCGACTGTCCAGGCCGCTTCTACGAAAGTGACCATTTGACCTTGCCCCACGACTCCCGAACTGCAGCCGGTAATGGTAGCGATGGAACTGGTGCCGGAAAATGTCATAAGAACCACTCCGGAGCCATCAGCCGCAAAAGTTGTGGAAGCTGCAAGTACCACAGACTGAGACGTATATACAAATTCGCCGGCAGGGCCTGTTAAACCGGTCTCACCTTGAATTCCTTGAATCCCTTGTGCGCCGGTAGCGCCCGCTGCGCCCTCAGTTCCGGCAGGGCCGGTGGAACCAATGACACCTTGAATTCCCTGTGCGCCCGCTGTGCCGTCAGGACCGGTGAGACCGATAATCCCCTGAATCCCTTGTGAACCAGTTGCACCTATAGCGCCTATTGCGCCCTCAGTTCCGGCAGGGCCGGTGGAACCAATGACACCTTGAATTCCCTGTGCGCCAGCGAGACCTATCTCGCCAGTGATACCGGTTACTCCGGTGGCGCCTTGAATTCCCTGTGAGCCAGTTGCGCCTATAGCGCCGGTCGTACCTATCGTGCCAGTTGCGCCAATTTCGCCGGTGACACCTTGAATTCCTTGTGCGCCAGTGAGGCCTATCTCGCCAGCGATACCGGTTACGCCGGTGGCGCCTTGAATTCCCTGTGAGCCAGTTGCGCCTATAGCGCCGGTCGTACCTATCGTGCCAGTTGCGCCAATTTCGCCGGTGACACCTTGAATTCCTTGTGCGCCAGTGAGGCCTATCTCGC
>Ga0209211_10000782_pt1 | contig 63214 bp, 62 predicted proteins | sample RifGroA2_FD_183992 | JGI IMG/M metagenome (GOLD analysis project Ga0209211, IMG submission 183992) | Groundwater microbial communities from Rifle, Colorado, USA - Groundwater A2 (SPAdes) (version 2) | ecosystem: Environmental > Aquatic > Deep subsurface > Groundwater | place: Rifle, Colorado... | reverse complement strand
AATTGAACTGGATAAAATAGCCGAAGCCTTGATTTTAAAAGCCGGGGGCGAGCCCTCTTTCAAAAACTATAAAACCAAAGACGATAGAATTCCATATCCGGCTTCGCTTTGCGTTTCTTTGAACGACGAGGTGGTTCATGGTCTGCCTTCGGAAAAAATTATTTTAAAAAATGGCGATATTGTCAGTTTGGATTTGGGAATGAAATACAAAGGGCTTTACACCGACATTGCTTTGACAATTGGAATCGGAACGATTGACAAGAAGGCGGGAAAACTTTTAAAAATTTGTAAAATCGCCTTGGCCAAAAGTATTAAGCAGGCAAAAGAAGGGCGGACTTTGGGCGATATCGGTTTTATCATCCAATCTTACGTTGAATCTCATGGGTTTCAGGTGGTGAGAAAACTGGTGGGACACGGGGTCGGTTATTCGGTGCATGAAGAGCCGGATATTCCCAACTGGGGCGAGCCCGGGCAAGGCGAGGTTTTGAAAAGAGGAATGGTTTTGGCTATTGAGCCGATGATTGTTGAGGGAGGGCCGGATGTTTTTTTGACCAGCGACGGCTGGACTTGGAAAACCAAAGACGGCTCCCGGGCGGCTCATTTTGAACATACGATTGCGGTCGGAAAAAACAAAGGGGAGATTTTAACTTTATAATAATCCACAAGAAACGTGTTTAGTATCATTGTCTAGACAATGATACTATGGAAAAGTATGAGTAGGGTGAATCCAAGAGAAATAGATGGAGTAGAGAGAAGAGAATATCTCGACCTTTTATGGACAAGCATTGCCGGCTTAAATTCTCGTGATGAGGTTAAGAGTTTTTTTAAAGACTTGCTAAGCGAAAGCGAGGCAATTATGCTTGCTCGAAGAATTAAAATTGCGCAGTCTCTTTTGGAGGGTCAAACTTATGATGAAATAATGAAAGAAATAAGAGTAGCTAAGAATACTGTGTCCAGGGTTCATCAATGGTTGATTTCTGGGTTTGGTGGGTATGAAAAAGGATTAAAGCAATTTGAAAAAGAATTGGAACGACGGGCGAGGGTTATTACTAAGAAACAAAAACAGATGGAGCCGTTCTCTTTTGAATGGCTGAAAAAGAAATACCCCTTACATTTTTTACTATTTAATCTTTTAGATAGAGATAAATAAGACTATGGAATATAGGTTAAAAGAAATTTTAGAAAACAGTGAAAACATTAAGAAAATATTAAACCGCGCTCTTTCTCTCCAAATGCCAAATTGGTATCTAGGAGCAGGTTGTATTGCTCAAACGGTATGGAACTCGTTGCATAACTTTGATTCGGATACAGGTATTAATGATTTTGATTTAGTTTATTACGATGCTGAGGACATTTCATATGAAAGTGAAGATATTTATATTAGGAAAAGCAAAGAATTATTTAAGGACATTTCCATCCCCGTAGAAATTAGAAATCAAGCGCGAGTTCATCTTTGGTATGAGAAACATTTCGGCCTGCCGATTAAACAATATAAATCTGTAGAAGAGGCTATTGCGTCTTGGCCAACTACTTCAACAACAATTGGCGTTAAGTACAATAATAATGGAGAATTTGTTGTATGTGCGCCTAATGGTTTGAATGATTTATTTGAAATGATTGTCCGGCCGAATAAAGTGCAAATTACCAAGGAGATTTACGAGGGAAAAGTTGAACGGTGGGTAAAAATATGGCCAAAACTTAAAATAATTTCATGGGAAAAAGAAGAAATATAAATAGTATCATTGTCTAGACTATGATACTATCGCGGGATTGGTATTTTAATTTAATTTTTAATTATGAGGATATTAGGAATTGATTATGGAGAAAAAAGAGTGGGGGTGGCGGTTTCTGATGAGGCTGATAATTTTGCTTTTCCTTTGGAGGTTTTGGTTAATGACAAAAATATTTTTGAGAAGTTAAAAAAAATTTGTCAGGAAAAAAATATCAAAAAAATAATTCTAGGCTTGCCTTTGGATTTTCAAGGTCGGCCCACTCACGCCACCGAAGGCGCAGGAAAATTTAAAATAAAACTGGAACAAAAATTGAACTTACCGGTTATTTTTGAAGACGAGGTTTTAACAACCAAGGCGGCCGAACGCCCGTTCCAAAAAAAACGTTTTGATAGTCAAAGAGTCAGAAAACAAAAAACCCCGCCTAAAATTGACGCCTCGGCCGCCGCTTTGATTCTTAAAACTTATCTTCAAAGAAAAAAAGACATACAATAAGACAATGGAAAGATTAAAAAAATGGGTTTTGGGATGGAAGAACAGTCCCTACGCGCCTTGGGCGCTTTTTTCGCTGGCTTTGGCCGAGAGTTCTTTTTTCCCAATTCCGCCCGATGTTTTGCTGATTGCTATTTTGGCTTTGAATTTTAATCGCTGGAAGATATACGCCTTTCTAACTTTACTGGGCTCTTTGGCTGGCGGAATTCTCGGCTATTACCTTGGTTGGGGATTTTTCAGTTTGTTTGGTCAGAAGATAATTGATTTTTATCATTTGCAATCGGCTATGGAGGCCGTCGGATTAAAATATCATCAAAACTCTTTCTTAACGGTTTTCACCGCGGCCTTCACGCCCATTCCTTATAAACTCATTACTATCTCGGCCGGAGTTTTTAAGATTGATTTTTGGACTTTTATTCTGGCTTCCATTATAGGCCGGGGAGCCAGGTTTTTCGCAGTGGCTTATATAATGAAACTTTCCGGGCCCAAAGTGGAGAGGATTTTGGAAAAGTATTTTAATCTTGCCTCTCTGATTTTTCTGGGGCTTTTAATCGGAGGGTTTTTGGCAATTAAATATCTATTTTAAACTAGGCTATCGGATAGCCTAGTTTTGGCTTAAAATAATGATTTTTTGACGATTTTTAAAAGTCTCTAAACCTATTGACAAATATATTAGATATGATATAATGGTAGCAGAATTGAAAGGAGGTGATTAGAATGTATTATGTAGTTGATGGCATTGTTTATTTTAACAAAGCCGCGGCGCTGGCGGCCAAGAAGGGCATCAAATGATAGTGCTCACGCATTCTTTCAAAAACTAGGAGCAGGATTAGTCAAATTCTGCTCCTCCCGCCAGAGGAATTTTCAAAAGAAGATTTTTCCGGCGGGATGTAGTTCTTTGATTTTTTGGCTAAACTTTTAGAAGGAGAATGTAAGAGATGGTAGATAGGGATATGGCAAAAGTTTATTGGTTGAGCCGACATAATTTAACGCTTGCCCAGAAGCAGGCAATCTGCGATCTTCACGGTGGGGTCGTAGAGATTGTTACGGACTCGGTGGTATTTACAGCCTTCGAGGAACTGGTTGATTACATCCGTAGTCACCCGGACGGCTTCGTCTACGCGGTCGCCGGTGCACCGCATTACATCAAGGCCGCGTTCTCGGGTCTACGCTTCGGGGTGTTTGAGAACCACCCGCAGAAGCGGCAGGATGGAACGTTCGGTCTCGCCACCGTCTACCACGTGTCGGGCGGTTCGATCAGGAAGGTCTGGGAGAACCACAACCCGACGAACGACAAGGCGACAAGGGGTGAGTATCTTCTAATTCGCGTCCAGCGATAAATGGGGAGTATAAACAAGGGAGTTTCGTTGGTTCTATCCCTCGGAACTCCCATCCTTTTCCGAGCCCGTGATTCTAAATCGCGGGTTCAGACAGAGGATAAGTTCTTTGAAAATTATTTTCGGTAGATGTCTTTGCGATGGCCGATTTCAAAGAAAATAGCTGTTTCTGAATTCTGAAAATAAAAGAACACTCGATAACGGCGGGTGATTCTTAAAGAGAAAACATGATTGAGAAAACGAACTTTTTTAATATGAAGTCTTGGGTCGGTCCAGTTATTTTTAAAACGCTCTTCCCGAATTTCAAATAGATGTTTGATTTCTTCCGGTGATTTACTAAGAGCTTTTTTAAAATCATCGGTGTGAATAATTTTCATATTCTCGCCGGAGGGTATTTTTTCAGAGCTTTTTCGTAAGAACGTTTAATCTGTTCTGGATGAACGTAATCTTCTAAATCTTCTTGAGGCAGAATCAAAGAAAATTCCCGACGCAGAGAACGAATTTCGTGAAGCACTTCATTTAGAAGTTGTCCGGTGGCATTGGAAGATTTTCTTTTAATTTTTGGTTGGATTAGAGTAGCCATAGTTTCAATTTAGCGGATATTGAAAAAAAGTCAAGAAAATAATTATCAGCTTTACATTTGATTTTTATCATTAATTTACGGCTTAAAATAAGGATTTTTCTGTTATTGACATATATTTTCAATATGCTATAATGTAGGCAGAGATGCAGTTCTTTGATTTAACCAAAGGGAGGTGAAAGGAAATGGAAATACCGAAAACAAAATTGGCAAAAATCACAGAGATCGTCGGAGAGGCCGCTTTATTTCTAGCAGGCGTGGTGGCGGGAATTATTTTCTCCATCTTCGGGCTGGCCATGTTGGCCACAAAGCACTCGCCGATGGGGGCAATCAGTCCCATCTTCCAGTTTCCTACGGTATACTATGTCGTTGTGATTCTGGTAATGGTGGGGCTCTCTGTTCTGCTGCGAGCAGCAGCGCGACGGATGCCACGGATAATTGTCTGAATCCCAATTCCTTGATTTCTAGTGTAAAGGAGGTGATTTTTAGGGGAGGAAAAACTTAACTAAATTTTCCTCCCCACCTTTTCCGAGCTCGTGATTCTAAATCGCGGGTTCAGAGAGAGGATTTGTTAATTGAGAACTTAATGCGTAGTAATATAGCGATAAATCCAGTTGTGGTGGCCACAAGTGAGAAGAACTATTTTGTCGCCGTTTTGAAACCTAAAAAGAATCCGATAATGGCGGTCAATTCGAAAACTCCAATATTCTTTTTCTTTAGGTTTTAATTTTTCTGTTTCCAGTAAAGGGTGAAAAGGGTTTTGACGAAAAAGTCGTTCTCGCCGTTCCGCTTTTTGCTGAATTAAAAAAGGCAGTTCGCTGTAGCGTTTTTTAAACTCCGGGGTGTAGCGGATTTCTGTCATGTTCGCCGGAGAGCGTGGAGAGAATGAAGACGTTTTGTTTTCCCTTGACTGATTTCACGCTCGGCGCGCTCCAGACTTTTGAGAAAATCGGGATTAAAAAGACCGAGATTGGCGGCCAATTTCTCAAAACGGTCAGCATCCATTTCAACAACGATTTTGCGCGAACGTTCGGCGCGAGGTTTGATTGTAAGATTAAGAGAAGCCATATAGTTCAGATTATCATTTTGAAAAGTGATGTCAATGGTCTCCTTCCGCCAGAGGAATTTTACCCGCCTGCGTTAAAACTTCGGCGAGGCAAGTAAGATTTTTCCGGCGGGATAAGTTCTTTGATTTAAATTTTCTCCCGTCTAAAGTAGACGGAGAAAGGAGGAGAAAATGGGAATCGACTGGAAAGAAAAAATTAAGGAGATGACTCCAAAACAATTCAACGAATTGATGCATAATCTCAATCAGGCTCGCTTGGCGGCGCAAGCAGCGCTTATTGAGGCCGAGGAGCGCTACGAAGCCGACTCTAACGATGATGTTTTATAGAGTCGGCGAGTAGCTCGCGAAAAGGCTGAAAAAAACATCGTGAATGCTTTCGCTTTTCGCGAGTAGCTAAACACGAAACAAAACCCATCAAGGAGAGGCAATTTTGTCTCTCCTTTTTTATTTTCTTAAAACCCCGCCCCGCAACTTTTGCGGGGCGGGGTAAATTATGATAGAATTTTAGCAAGATGAGAAAAATAATAGTGGCAAATTGGAAGATGAACCCGCAGAGTTTGGCTGAAGCCAAGCGGATTTTTGAGGGGATTAAAAAGGGGATTAAGCCGGAAGCCAAGAAAGGGGCCGAAGTGGTAATTTGTCCGCCTTTTGTTTATTTGGAAGCATTAAGCTCACTTGTCTCGCCCAAAACGGGAATTGTTTTGGGCGGACAGGATTGTTTCTGGAATCCGCCAGTTGGCGGAGGCGCTTATACCGGAGAGATTTCTCCTTTAATGCTTAAAAATTTAGGAGTGAAATATGTGATTCTGGGCCATTCGGAAAGAAGAGAAAATTTGGGCGAGACCAACGAGATGGTTAACAAAAAGGTTATCGCGGCTTTAAAGCAGAATTTAAAAGTTATTTTATGCGTGGGAGAAAAAACTCGGGACAAAGATAATTTTTTCAGCTTTATTAAAGAAGAGCTTTGGGCGGGCTTAAAAAATATTTCCAAAATTTCGGCCAAAAATCTTATTGTCGCTTACGAGCCGATTTGGGCCATCAGCGCCGCGGGCGGCAAAGCCGACCAGCCGGAAGATATTTTTGAAATGACAATTTATATCAGAAAAATTTTATTTGATATTTTCGGCATCCGCCAGCCGGCGGAGGCTTACGGCATTCCGATTTTATACGGCGGTTCTGTTAATGTTAGAAACGCCAAACGTTTTCTTGAAATTGAAGGAATTTCCGGTTTTTTGGTCGGTCAAGCGAGCTTGTCCCCCGAAGATTTTTCCAAAATAGTTAATTTATGTTAAAAACCATCAGAGATATTGACATTAAAGGCAAGCGGGCGTTTTTGCGGGTTGATTTTAATGTTCCTTTGGGAGAGAACAATCGGGTTGATGAAAATGAAAATTGGCGGATTAAAAAAACTCTTCCCACCATTGAATATCTCTTAAAAGAAAAAGCGAGGCTCATTATAATTTCTCATTTGTCGGGGAAAAAAAGTTTGAAGCCGATAGCCGATTATTTAGCGGAATTAATCGGGCAGGAGGTGATTTTTATCAACGAGATTATCGGACCAAAAGTTAAAGAAAGGGCAAACAGAATGAAAGTCGGGGAGATTTTAATGCTGGAAAATCTCCGTTTTTATCCGGAAGAAGAAGCCAACGGCGAAAATTTTGCCAAGGAATTGGCCGGGCTGGCGGATATTTTTGTCAACGACGCTTTCAGCGTTTCCCATCGCCAGCACGCCTCCATTGTCGGTCTGCCAAAATTTCTTCCTTCTTTTGCCGGATTTTTAATAGAAGAGGAAACAAAGGTTTTGGGCGGTTTAATCCAGAAACCAATAAGGCCTTTGGCAACGATTATCGGCGGAGAAAAAATTTCCACCAAAATAAAACTAGTAAAAAAAATGCTTGATTGGTCCGACCATTTGCTTTTGGGCGGGGCTTTGGCCAACACGGTTTTGAAAGCCAAAGGCGTTGCCGTTGGCCAATCTTTGATTGAAGAGGAGATGATTAACGAAACAGAAAAATTGGAATTAACCAATCCTAAACTGCATATTCCGGTTGATGTTTTAGTTTCAAAAAAATCCAGCGGGGAAAAAGACATAAGAATCAGTCCGGCAGCAGAAGTGCAAAATGACGAAATTATTTTAGACATCGGTCCGGAAACAATTGAAGCGTTTTCTAAAATAATCAGTCAAGCCAAGACGATTATTTGGAACGGGCCGATGGGATTGGCCGAGGTTAAATCATTTTCTTCCGGCACCAGAAAAATAGCCCAGGCCGTGGTTTTAAGCCAAGCTTATTCGGTGGTCGGCGGGGGAGACACGATTTCTATTTTAAGAAAAATGGAATTGGGCGAAAAGTTTGATTATCTTTCAACTGGCGGCGGAGCTATGTTTGAATTTTTAGCCGAAGGCACTTTGCCGGGAATTTTGGCTTTGCAATGAAAACTTGGAAAATTCGGGAAAAAATTCCCGCCAATTACCTAAAAAACTTAAACGAGCCGGACTTGGCGCGTCGGCTTTTATTTTTTCGGGGAATTAAGACAAAAAAACAAGCCCAAGAATTCTTAAATCCCGATTACGAATCATTGGGAGACCCTTTGGAAATATTAAATATGCCCCGGGCTTCAAGCCGGATTTTGAGGGCTATTAAAAGCAACGAAAAAATTGTGATTTTCGGGGATTACGACGCCGACGGCGTTTGCGCCAGCGTTATTTTTCACGATTTTTTCAAAAAAATCGGCTTTGAGAATTTCCAGATTTATATTCCCGACCGGCATCAAGAAGGTTATGGTCTGACTTTTAAGGTTATTGAAAAGTTTATGGCCGACAAAATTGATTTGGTTATCACCGTTGACTGCGGAATCACTGATTTTGAAGAAATTAAAAAAGCCAAAAAAGCCGGAATTGATGTCCTTATTATTGACCATCATTTGGTCCCCAAAAAAATTCCGCCGGCTTTCGCAATTTTGGACCTCCATCAAAAAAAAGAAAAATATCCTTTTAAATATTTTTCCGGCGCCGGTCTGGCTTTTAAAACTATCTGCGCTTTGCTCAAAAAAGGCGGCTTTCCTATGAATTCCGGCTGGAGTAAGTGGCTGTTGGATGTTGCGGCTTTGGCCACCATTGCCGATATGATGCCTTTATTGAATGAAAATCGGATTTTGACTCATTTTGGGCTCAGGGTGCTTCAAAAAACAAGGCGGGTAGGTTTAAAACAGCTCTATAAAACTTTAAAACTGGGAAATTCCGGCATCAGCGAGGACGATGTCGCGTTTTTGCTCGCCCCTCGCATTAACATCGCCGGCCGGATGGGAGACGCCAGAATGAGTTTTGACCTTTTGACAACCGATTCGGCCAGCGAAGCGGTTCGGTTGGTTAATCATTTGGAAGAAAAAAACAATGAGCGAAAAACTCTGGCTGAAGAAATTTTGAATTCGGCTAGTAAAATTATTGATGAAGCCGGCCGGTTGCCGGAGATGATTGTTGTGGGCAATGACAGCTGGCCGCCGGGAATTTTGGGGTTTGCCTGCAATAAAATTCTGGATAAGTATGCCCGGACGGTTTTTTTGTGGGGCCGGGGCGAGAGTAAATTCCGCAAGGGCTCGGCCAGAGGAAACGGCCAAGTTAATTTGGTTAAATTGATGGCCAAAATGCCGGAAGATGTTTTTTTGGAGTTCGGCGGCCATTCAATGGCAGCCGGTTTTACTTTAAGAGAAAAAACGAAGACGGAAGATTTTGAAAAAGAAGTTCAGAAGGCTTTTGAAAAAATTAAAAAAGAAAAAGTTGAGCTGGAGGTTTTGTGGTTTGATAAAGAATTGAGTTTGGGCGAGGCCAATCAGGATTTAATTTCTTTGCTGGAAAAATTCCGGCCTTTTGGAATGGATAATCCCAAGCCGATTTTCTTTTTTTCCGGACTGGAGGTTTTTGATGTCAGAGAATTTGGCAACGGAGGTATTCATCTAGAACTTAAATTCAGAAAAGATAACGGCCGGCTCATTTCAGCTATAGGTTTTTTTATGCAGAATAATTTTGCTTCAAAAATAAAAAAAGGTTCACGCATTGACTTAGCCGCCTCAATTGAAAAATCAAATTTTAAGGGCTATGATGAGATTAGATTAAGGATAGTGGATATAAAAGTAAAGCCATGAAAAAAAACGGGAAAATTGTGATTTATACCGACGGCGGCTCCCGGGGGAACCCCGGTCCGGCCGCTATTGGCGTTGTTGTTAAGGATGAGAAAAAACGGATTATAAAAAATTATGCCAAAAGCATCGGCTCAAAAACCAATAACGAGGCCGAGTACGAGGCGGTAATTTTCGCTTTGCAAAAAATCAGGCAGATTTTCGGCAAGGAAAAAATAAAAAATTTGGAAATTGAAATAAGAATGGACAGTGAACTGGTCGCTCGGCAATTAAGAGGCGAGTATAAAATTTTGGAAGAAAAACTCTTTCCGCTTTTTATTAAAATTTGGAATTTGAAAATCAGCTTTCCTTTCCTGGATTTCAGGGAAATTCCCCGAGAGCAAAACAAAGAAGCCGACCGGTTGGTAAATGAAATTTTGGACAAAGGCCGGGCCCAGCCGCTTTTTTAAGTGTTTGATTTTGCGAAAAAATATCTAAGATATTGGTTTTTGGCGGTTTTGGGAGCGTTGGTTTTTGTTGTTTGGTACGCCGTAATTTTTGAAAGCCGGCAGGGGGTTTTGGTGGCTTTTTTAGATGTTGAGCAAGGGGACGCGATTTTTATCCAGTCTCCCAACGGCAGTCAGGTTCTTATTGATGCCGGCCCGGGTAGTAAAGTTTTAGGAGAACTTTCTAAAGTTATGCCTTTTTACGACCGTTCTCTTGATTTGATTATCGTCACTCATCCGGACAGCGACCATATCGGAGGTTTTCCGGATGTTTTGAAGAATTTTAAAGCGGGAAAAATAGTCGAGCCGGGCGTTGATTCAGAAACCGGCCTTTACCGAGAATTCCAACGTTTGGCCGAATTGGAGGGAGCGGAGAGAATTTTGGCCCGGCGGGGAATGAAATTTATTTTAGATAAAAATGTCTATTTACTGATTTTATTTCCGGACAGAGATGTGGCCGGTTTGGACACCAACGACGCTTCCATTGTGGCCAAGTTGGTTTACGGCAATAATTCTTTTCTTTTTACCGGCGATTCTCCCAAAAAAATTGAGGAATATTTAGTTTCCCTTGATGGAAAAAATTTGGACGTAGATGTTTTAAAAGCCGGTCATCACGGCTCCAAAACCTCCAGCGCCGAGGAATTTTTAAATGCCGTCAGTCCTGTCTATGCCGTGGTTTCAGCTGGTAAAGACAACCGCTACGGCCATCCCCATCAGGAAGTTTTAGACGCCTTAAACAATCTCGGCATTAAAGCGTTAAGAACCGATGAGTCAGGCGCGATAAAAATAAAAAGCAACGGCCAGCAAACCTATGTTTTAAAAGATTGACAAAAATAGAGAGTTTTGTTAAATTGGCCTTGATGCTCTTTTGAAACCCGAGGACAGGAATTAAACTCCAAGCTTCCGGGCAAGGGAAACCCGAAGCAGTAAAGGCGCCGGAGAGCGCCAGAAGGAGAAAAAATGGCGAAGATAACACTAGAATTTGAGGGATCTCGCGAAAGTGAAGAGGGGATCAGAGATGTTGCCCTAGCGGCTTATATGGCCCATTTCTTGAATATTGACTCCGGGATGGCGATTGAGGTCATCAAGGTAGTAACTAACAGGGATCATTTTCTTGACTTTAAACGGCACAGGAAGTTCCACATAGTTTACAAATTTCCCTATATTCCCAATAGTGAGGAAAAAGTGATTGTGTCTTGGGTTAATTCAAGTCGTCTTGCTTCAGTTCACACAGACGACGGCGGAGCCAGAGGCGGGGTTTGTCTTGGTGAAATTAAATTGGATAATGAAAGGCCGGAAAGCATTGCCAAGGGCTTGGTTAAGGCTATTATAATGAGCCTTAAAGCCAACTTATCTCACTTGCAAATACAGGCGAGATTAATAGAACAAGCAGAAAATAAGTTACGGTACGCTATTAGAGAAGAAAGATCGATAAAACTTCCAGCCTAACCTAAACAGTTTATAATCCTCGGGTTTTATGGCGGAACTAAAATGCTTCGCAATCCGCTCATTTTATTTTTAGAAACAAGAATAAGCAAATAAATACGATCGTATTTATTTGCTATAAATTTTAAACCGTATTGCGAATTAAGAAATAATTTTATATGATTATATGATTAAATATCATTTATTATGGAGCATCCCAAAGAAGAGAAAACGGTCATTTTAATCAAACCCGACGGAGTGAAGCGGGGTTTGATTGGCGAGGTTTTAAATAGAATTGAAAAAAGGGGTTTGAAAATAATTTCTTTAGAGATGATTTGGGCCACTAAAGAGCAGATTGACAATCATTATCCCAAAGACCCGGCTTGGATTAAAAGATTGGGAGAAAAATCTCTGGGCACTTATCAAAAGTACGGCCTTAACCCGATAGAAAAAGTCGGCACGGACAATCCGGAAGAAATAGGGAAAATGATTCGGGAATGGATAGTTGATTTTATGGTTTCCGGCCCGGTGGTTAAAGCCGTTATCAAAGGCATTCATGCGGTGGATATGGTGCGAAAAATCGCCGGCCACAGCTTGCCCAATTTAGCCGATATGGGAACGATTCGGGGCGATTATTCGGTTGATTCCCCGGCCCTGGCCAACAGCGACAAGCGCGTGGTTCATAATCTTGTTCACGCTTCCGAAACCCAGGAGGAGGCGGCCAATGAACTTAAACTCTGGTTTAGGCCGGAAGAAATTCACGATTACAAAAGAGCCGAAGAAGACGTGATGTTTTGATTTTATTATAATGGCTTTATGTTAAAATTGTCATTTTACGGCGGAGCCCAGGAAGTAACAGGCGCCAATTATTTATTGGAGAGCGATCCCTCGACAAGCTCGGGGCAAGCAACAAAATTGCTCGTTGACTGCGGACTTTTTCAGGGTTCTAAGATTGCCGAGGATAAGAATCGCGCGCCTTTTGATTATGACCCTAAAAGCATTAACGCTCTTTTTGTAACGCATAGTCATATTGACCACATTGGCCGCATTCCTAAGCTGGTCAAAGAGGGTTTTGGGGGAACTATTTATTCCACTCCGCCTACCAAGGATTTGGCTGAAATTATGCTGATAGACAGCTTGGGAGTTTTGGAAAAAGAAGCTCAAAGGGATAACAAAGAGGTTTTTTATAACCAAGAAGATGTCAGGCAGGCAATGAGTCAATGGCAGGCGATTGATTATCATCAGGAATTTGAAGTTCAGGATTTTAAAGTTAATTTTAAGAACGCCGGCCATATTTTGGGCTCGGCTATGATTGAGATAATCTACGGAGGTGCGACTTCCGTAGGCGGAAGTCGCACCTCCGTACCCATTAAAATTGTTTTTACCGGCGATCTGGGCAATCCGCCCGCTCCGCTTTTGAGGCCACCCGAGGAAGTCAATGACGCCGATTTTTTAATTATTGAATCCACTTACGGCGATAAAGTTCATGAAGATAGAAAAGAGAGAAAAATAAAATTGGAAAGAGCGATTGAAGATGCGGTTAAAGCCGGCGGGGTTTTGATGATGCCGGCTTTTTCTCTGGAGCGCACCCAGGAGATTCTTTTTGAACTGAATGATTTGGTTGAGCATGGCCGGATTCCCCAAGTTCCGATTTTTTTAGACAGCCCCTTGGCGATTATGGCCACGGAAATTTACAAAAAATACGAAAATTATTTTAATCAAGAGGCTAAATATGTTATTAATTCCGGAGACGAGATTTTTAAATTCCCCGGCCTTAAAATGACAAAAACCACCGAGGAATCAAAAAGCATTAATGAAATTCCGGCCCCGAAAGTCATTATTGCCGGCTCCGGAATGTCTAACGGCGGCCGCATCATTCATCATGAACGCCGATATCTTTCCGACCCTAAAAACACTTTGCTTCTGGTGGGTTATCAGTCAGCCGGGTCTTTGGGCAGAATTTTGCAGGACGGCGCCAAGTCAATTACTATTCTGGGAGATAAAATAGAGGTGCGGGCAAAAATAGAAGTAATCCGCGGCTATTCGGCCCATCCTGACCAAGAAGGGCTTGTGGAGTTTGTTCAAAAGTCGGCTGAAACTCTTAAACAAGTCTTTGTTGTTCAAGGCGAGTCTTCTTCATCTTTATTTTTTGTCCAGCGCGTCCGCGATTATCTGGGCCTTAACGCCCAATCTCCCAAATATGGCGATTCAATTCAGCTTTTGTAAATTAAATTTTAAAAATGTGTCATTAAAACAGCGATCGCTGTTTTAATGACATTTTCCTTTTTTGGGGATGGTTTACATATCTTAATAATTTGGTATACTCTGAACTAGACAACTATCTTGGCAACGATTCAATTCTTGTAAAAAAAGGAGGGAATGATGCGTGCCCCAGTGCTGTTAGTGGTAAATAATAAAGAAGGTACGGCTTCTGTAGAAATCCTGAAAGAGTTATTTGAAATAATAAAAGAACTTCCTGTTTTTTGTTTGGAGCTTGTTAGCCTAGAGGAGGCTTCTGAGCGACTTAATAAGAAGAAGGGAGAGGAAATGGCTATGGTTTTTTGTACGCCCAAGATACTAAAACAGTTAATTAAGGAACTGGCGGCCCCGGTAAATATTTTAATTGGTGGCGATGGTCTTCCGCCAGTATTAGCCAGAGCTTTAAATGTCGAACAAAGTGTAAATTAACGAATGAGAAGCGGGTGGTATCCATTAGATTTTGGATACCACCCTTTTTTTTTGATTAGAAATTGATATTCTTTAAAGAATGGAATTCAAAAACAAAAAGATTCATTTTATCGGAATTAAAGGCGCGGGTATGGCGGGTTTGGCCAAGCTTTTTAAGGCCGAAGGCGCGATTGTTTCCGGCTCGGACATCGGGGAAGAATTTTTCACCGATGAAATTTTAAAGAAGCTCGGCCTCAAAGTTGAAGAATTCAACGTCAAAAACATCAGTAAAAATCTTGATTTGGTGATTTACTCCACCGCCTATCAACCAAGCCATCCGGAAATCAAAAAAGCTGGAAAATTAAAAATTCCCTTGATGAGTTATAGTCAAGCGCTGGGATTTTTATTCAATCAAAAAATTGGTATCGCGGTTTGCGGCACGCACGGAAAAAGCACGAGCGCGGGCATGCTGGGGAAAATTTTCAAAGACGCGGGGCTCAATCCCACGGTTTTGGTCGGCGGAGAAATTTTAAATTGGAAAACCGGGGCTTTGGCCGGACGGGGAAAATATTTTATCAGCGAGGCCGATGAATATCAGGCAAAATTTTTAAGTTTAAAACCCAAGGCGATTTTAATTACCAATATTGAATACGACCACCCGGACTATTTTAAAAATTTTACGGCTTACAAAAATGTTTTTAAGAAATTAGTGAAAAATATTAAACCCGGCGGTCTTTGCGTTGGTTTTGGAGAAGATAAGGCAATAAAGGAAGTCTTGAAAAATTTCAAGTCCAAAAAAATTTTGTTCAGCCCCAAAAAACAAAAAAAGATTTTTGAAAAAATAAAACTTCAAATTCCCGGAGAGCATAATCGGGTCAACGCTCTCGGTGTTTTTTTAACGGCCAAACAATTCGGAATTTCCGAAAAGGCGATTTTAAAATCTTTAAAGAGTTTTAAGGGAATGAGGCGTCGGCTGGAATATAAAAATAATCCCTCCGCCGTCCGCCAGCTGGCGGAGCGGAGCAAGTTTTTGATTATTGACGACTATGCCCATCATCCCACGGAAATAAAAGCGAGTCTTTTAGCTCTTCGCGAAACTTTTTCAGAAAGAAAAATTATCGCGGCTTTCCAGCCCCATACTTTTTCCCGAACTAAAGTTTTTTTAAAAGATTTTGGCTCGGCTTTTTTTGAAGCGGATAAGGTTTTGATTTTGGATATTTACGGTTCGGCCCGGGAAAAAAAGGGCAAGATTAGCTCCCGCGATTTGGTGAAAAAATTAGAGAAAAATAAAATTGATGTTCATTACACGCCTTCCATTTTCGAGTGCCGGAGGTTCTTTAAAAACATTATTAAAGTCAACAGAAACAAGCCCCAAAAATATATTTTATTGACAATGGGCGCCGGGGATGTTTGGAAAGCTGGAGAGAATTTGATATAATTTTTTTATGGATTCACATCTTCATTTAAAATATAAAATTTGCGTTTCGGGCGCGGCCGAGACCGAACACTGCGGAGAGGGGGCGGTGAAAAAAGCCGAGGAATTGGGTCAAGAGATTGCCAGGCACGGCGTTATTTTGGTCACTGGAGCCACCACTGGTTTTCCTTTATGGGCAGCCAAAGGGGCTAAAAGCGCGGGAGGAATTTCCATCGGGCTTTCTCCGGCTTCTTCGGAAAAAGACCACGTGGAGCGCTACAAACTGCCTTTGGATTATCTGGATATGATTATTTATACCGGCTTTGATTACTCCGGCCGCAATCTGCTTTTGACCCGCTCGGCCGACGCAGTCATTGTCGGTTGCGGACGGATGGGCACCATTAATGAATTTACCGTGGCTTTTGAAGATGAAAAACCCATTGGAATTTTGGAGGGTGAATGGGAAACGGACGAATTAATTCATAAAATTGTGGAAGGCAGCCATCGCGGCCCGGGCAAAATCGTTTATGATTCTAATCCCAAAATTTTGGTGGAACGTTTGCTGGAACTCATAAAAAAAGAAAAAATTACCGTGATTTAAAAATCCCCAAAGCGTAACATCTTATTTGACAGAAATTTGATTACTTGCTATGCTATTTTATCAGGTCAAACTTAAACGAAAGGAGGTAAAATAGTTCTTTAAATTACAGAATCTAATTTGACCTGAGTTAGATTCAAAACCAAAAAACAGGAGGTGTGCGATGGAAAAGTCGTATGTTGCTGGCTGGACTTCGGAATCTCCGACGCCTGCCCAGCTCAAAGAGTTTTTTGCCCAGATTGAGAGTAGGCGAATCACAAAAAAGAGGCTGCAGTCTTTTCTGCGCGGCGAGTGGGAGGACATTTCCGTTCTTCTCGCCGACTGGCAGCAGTTTTACCGCGAGGTTTTCGGTCTCGAGGTAGACCTCTTGGGTCTGTCGGTTCCGGGGAGAGAGAAGGGTTCTGACCGTCTTATCGTGGTTGCCCCGGAGATGACTCCCCAGCGACTCTACAACAAGTGTGTCGAACTCTTCCCCTGCCGGAAGTGGACTGACGATGACCTGGACAAAATCGTCCAGTCAGAGCGGACTGCCAAGAACGGCGCTTACTCCGTCTGGTTCCGGGATGTGATTGAGGCAGACGAGGAATTAAAAAATCTCTCTGCCAATGACTTGAAAAAGAAGAGCATCCCCGGAATAACTTTCGAAGAAAGGCTCCTAATGGAGCTCAAATACTTCAAGGAAACCGATAGCCATCTGGATATCAATAACTGGACGCTTTGCTCGGGTTCGCGCTATTCCGATGGCGATGTTCCCGAGGTCTGCTGGGATTCGGACGCCCGCGAGTTCCACGTCTTCTGGTATCATCCCGAGAGCTCCGATTCTCTCCTGCGCTCCCGTCGGGCAGTTTCGTGAATCTTGTAATTTGTACCTTGATTCCCTTGGACGGGTTCGGCAAAGCCGAACCCGTCATTTCTTTTTGGCAAATTTTTTGATAAAATATAATTGGCTAATACAGTCGGTCGAGCACATAATAGTTTTATGCGCTTGATGGCGATTTGCTAGAAAAATAGAAACTGCTTGCTTGATTTTAAAGAAGATTTCCGATTTTATCGGGATGCTTCATAAATAATTCCGGCAGGGAGCCGGTTAACTCAGGTAATCTTAAAAAAGATTACCGGTGTGTTAGACGAAATCAGGCAAAGAAAACGGGTTCGCGCTATTCCGATGGCGATGTTCCCAAGGTCAACTGGAATTCGGACAACCGCGAGTTCAACGTCAACTGGTATCATCCCGAGAACTCCAATTCTAACCTGCGCTCCCGTCGGGAAGTTTCTATAATAAAAAAGAAGTTCCGTTTTGACGGAACTTCTTTGCTACACAGCATTTATTTTAAATATTTTATCCAGCCGTTAGTCATTTTAGAGATTTCTTGTAAATCTGATTCTAAATTTATGTATTTTTTGCTTTCAATAACATTCAGTTCGTAAGTAATTCTGATTAATCTTTTTAAAACCTCAATTTTTATTCTGGCTGAATTTAATATCACAAGTTTATTCTCTCTTAATTCTAATGCGGCAGTAATTATAGAAGACATGACTTCAAGGCAAATGTTTTCTATTTTTAAATAAATTCCAAAACGGTCTTTTTTGGGTATTTTCGGCGAAATTAAATAAATTTTCTTGCAAAATTCAAAAATTCTATGCAGAAGTTGGAATGTTGAACCCTGCGGGGGGGGGCGTTAGATGTAAAATTTTTCATAAAATAATTTCTCTGGAAAATTTATTTTTGGCGTGGGATGAATTTAAAAGAGGAAAAAGAAGCAAGCCGGATGTCCAGAAATTTGAATATAATTTGGAAGATAATATTTTTCAACTTCATCAGGGATTGAAAACTAAAACTTATCATCACTCACATTATACTTCATTTTATGTTAAAGACCCAAAATTAAGGCATATTCATAAGGCTTTTGTTAAAGACAGAGTTTTACACCACGCGGTTTTTAGAATTTTATATCCGATTTTTGACCTAACTTTCATTTTTGATTCTTATTCCTGCCGAATTAACAAGGGAACTCACCGGGCGGTAAATCGCCTCCAGAAGTTCGCCGGAAAAACCAGCAAAAACAATACTAAAAAATGTTTTATCCTAAAATGCGACATTAAAAAGTTTTTTGATTCAATAGACCACGATATTTTAATTTCTTTGATTGAAAGGAGAATCGGAGATGATAATGCGATTTGGCTGATTGAAAAGATTATCAAAAGTTTTTCAGTTTCTTTAGACAAAGGATTGCCTTTGGGTAATATCACCAGCCAGCTTTTCGCCAATATCTATCTTAATGAGTTAGACCAATTTGTTAAACATAAGCTCAAAATAAAACATTATATTCGCTATTGCGACGATTTCACAATTTTAAGCGACAATAGAGAATATCTAAAAAAGCTTATATTCACGATAAGCGATTTCCTTAAAGAAAAATTGAAATTATCTCTTCATTCGGATAAGATTAAAATAAGAAAATATCATCAGGGCATAGATTTCTTGGGTTATGTCAGTTTTCCGCATCACAGAATTTTAAGAACTAAGACCAAAAGAAGAATGTTTCGCAAAATAGAGCGAAGAATAGAGCAATTAAAACAAAATAAAATATCAGAAGAATCTTTTAATCAAACTATCCAATCATATTTAGGAGTTTTAAAGCATTGTAAATCACATAAATTGGTTTGTGATATTTATAAAATAATTTGCGAGATTCAGAAGATTATTAAACTATTAAAGCATAATGCCGAAATTAAAGTATCTTGAAGGAATTGGGCTTTTGGTGGGGATGATTTTTGGGGCCGGAGTTTTTGCCCTGCCTTTTAGCATCGCCCAGGCCGGAATTTTTTGGGGCTTGGTTCATTTTGGCATTGCTTTTTCTTTGATTGTTTTTCTCCATCTTTTATACAGCGAGGTGGCCTACAGTACCGAAGGCCGCCATCGTCTGACCGGCTATACCAGAATTTATTTGGGAAAGAAAGCCGAACGTCTGATGTTTTTAGCCACAATTTTCTCTTATTACGGCACTTTACTGGTTTACGGAATTTTAGCCGGAATTTTTTTAAGCAATATCTTTCCCAAAGTCGCTCCCGAAATTTTTTCTCTTTTATTTTTTTTGGCCGGCGCTTTTTTAATTCTGCTGCGGCTTTCTAAAATCGGGCTTTTGAATTTTTTCTTGACCCTGCCGCTTTTTGGTTTTGTTCTCTATCTTTTTTTCGTTGCTTGGCCGGTTATCAAACCAGCCAATTTTCAATTATTCAACAATAATAATTTTTGGTTTCTGCCTTTTGGCGTTTGGCTTTTTTCTTTAACCGGTTTTTCCATCATACCGGAAGTCAGGGATTTATTCAGCCGCAATTCTTTAAAAAACTTTAAAAAGGTGGTTTTATTCAGCATTTTAATTACCGCTCTTTTTTATTTTATTTTTGTTTTCAGCATTATCGGCGCGGCCGGCGAAAAAACCAGCCAAGACGCTCTTTCCGGTTTAATTCCGATTTTAGGTTTTAAAGCGGTGCTGGCCGGCTCTTTGCTCGGCCTTTTGGCAGTTTTCACTTCTTTGTTGGCTTTGGCTCAAGATTTTAAGGATATTTTTCGCTACGACTACAAATTGCCTTTCTGGCTTTCCTGGATTTTGGTGGTTGGCCCGCCGATTATTCTATTTTTTTCCGGTTTTAGAAATTTCATTTCTCTGATAAATGTTATTGGGATTTTTGGTTTCGGCTTAAGCGCCATTTTTATAATTTTTATGTTTAGAAAACAAAGAACAAAAAAATGAGAAAAACTTTTCTTTATTTTGCCATTTTTGTTTTATTTTCCGGCATTGTTTTGACTTTGCTTTTTAACGTTTTAATAAAAAATTGGTCCGAGGATTTTGAATTTCGCCAAGAAGCGCTTTCTGGTGAAGGCCAGAAAGCGCTTCTTTTGCAGGCCAGTAAGAAAACCACGCCATATTTAAAAAATCAGTTTGAGCATAAGAAAATAAAAGTCCTGATTGTGCCCGGCCACGATAGCGATTCGCCGGGTGCGGAGTTTCTGGGCGTGGGCGAAGCGGATTTAACTTTAATGACCGCCGAATTTCTTTTTGAACTTTTAAGAAACGATAGCCGGTTTGAGGTTTTTTTAACCAGAAACAAAAACGGCTACCAAAAAGAATTCTCTTCTTATTTTCAAGAGAAGAAAAACGAAATTATTGCTTTTCGCGACAGTTTTAAAAACTTTATGAATCTGGCTTTTGATGTCGGCGTTTTAAAAAGAGAAAGGGGGGTGGTCCATAATTCGGTTTATCAAGATATGTCAGTGAAGCTCTACGGTATTAATAAATGGCTGAATGAAAATGACGTTGATTTGGTTTTGCATCTTCATTTTAATGATTACCCCGGCCACGGCTCTGGGCCGGGCGAATATTCCGGTTTCAGCATTTATGTGCCGGAGAAACAGTTGCCGAATAGCCAAGCCAGCTTGGAAATTGCCCAAGCGGTTTTGGAAAAAATGAAGAAATATTTTGCGGTAAGTGATTATCTTCAGGAAGCCGGCGGCATTATTGAAGACCAAAATCTTATTGCCCTGGGCGCCAACGGCTCTTTAGACACCCCGGCTCTCTTGATTGAATACGGCTATATCTATGAACCCCAATTTCTTTCCGATTCTTTAAGACCCTTGATACTTCGGGAATTGGCGCTCCAAACTTACGCCGGGGTCAACCAGTATTTTAACCGTAAGGTCATAAGCGAAAATGGTTTTAGCACTTTTCTCTTGCCGCATATTTGGAAGGAAGAAATTAAAGAAGGCAACCGAAACGGCGATGTTTTGTCTTTGCAAGCGGCTTTAATTCAAGAAGGAGTTTATCCGCCCGAAGGACGCGGCATCAAAGAGTGCTCTTTAACCGGCAGTTTTAGAAGATGCACCCAAAAAGCCGTGGCCGCTTTTCAGGAAAAATATCAAGAAGAAATTCTTACTCCTTTGGATTTAATCTCGGGGAGCGGTTTTGTCGGTGAAGCCACCCTGAAAAAACTCAATCAGCTTTACGGAAAATAAGATTTAAAAAATCAACCATTTCTGCTATAATTAAACAATGAGGATTGTAGCGGATTTGCATATTCATTCGAAATATTCCCGGGCGGTATCGCGAGATATGACCCTTGAAAATATTGATATTTGGGCTAAAAAGAAGGGGATTGATTTGATGGGAACCGGAGATTTTACCCATCCGGAGTGGTTTAAAGAGATAAAAGAAAAACTTGAGCCGGCCGAGCAAGGCTTGTTTGTTTTGAAAAATTCCAAAGAATCGCCGGAGAAAAAAACAAGGTTTATTTTAACGGTTGAAATTTCCAGCATATATTCCAAAAACGGAAAAACCCGCCGAGTGCATAATTTGATTTTTGTTCCGTCTTTGGAGACGGCGGATAAAATCATTACCCGGCTTTCCTGGAACGGCAATCTTAAATCTGACGGCCGGCCGATTTTGGGAATGGATTCCAAGGAACTTTTGAAAATTGTTTTAGACGCCGACGAAAGAGCTGTTTTAATTCCCGCTCACGCTTGGACTCCCTGGTTTTCAATTTTCGGCTCAATGTCCGGATTTGATTCAATTGAAGAATGTTTTGACGAACTTTCCTATAAAATTTTTGCCATTGAAACCGGCCTTTCTTCCGACCCGCCCATGAACTGGCGGCTTTCAAAATTAGATGGCATTTCTTTAATATCCAACTCCGACAGTCATTCGCTCTCTCGAATCGGTCGGGAGGCCAATGTTTTTGACTGCGAATTTTCTTATGACAACGTTATCGATGCCATAAAAACGCGCGACCCGAAAAAATTTCTTTATACCATAGAATTTTTTCCGGAGGAAGGAATGTACCACTGGGACGGTCATCGGGTGTGCGGTGTTTCTTTTGCTCCGGAGGAGACTATTAAAAATAACGGCCTTTGTCCGGCCTGCGGCCGGCCTTTGACTATCGGTGTTTTAAACAGGGTTGAAAAATTAGCCGACCGCAAGAAAAATGATTTGGACCCCGAAGGGCCTTTGGTAAAAAGCCGGATTCCCTGCAAAAATTTAATGCCGTTGGATGAGATTATCGCCCAATCTTTGGGCCTGGCCGGAACAAAAACTAAAGGCGTTATAAAAGAATACGACAATTTGATTTCCCGTTTGCAAAACGAGCTGAATATTCTTGAGAGCGCGTCCCACGAGGATATAAGTAAGGCCGGCAGTTCCGCAGTGGCCGAAGGCGTGCGAAGATTAAGAGAGGGCAAAGTTAAATTAATACCCGGCTTTGACGGCCAATACGGCAAAGTCCTTGTTTTTGAGGAGGGAAGCGAGATTAAAAACAACCTGCCTCAAAAAAGTTTATTTTAGGCCGGCCTGACGGCAGTCAGGAATACTAATACGCTAAAATTGCGGCCAGCATCATTAGCAGAGTCAAACTAATGCCAAGCAGCGGTTTTTTATTCAATCGTCTGTTTTTTGTGTGAATAAAATGATGGAATTTTGTGAGTTCCATTGTTGGAAATTTTTTCCAAACAAGATTAAGGCCGGTTATGAAGTCCGGCAGAACAGCCCCGCTTATTAAGGCGATTATTGGCGCAATATCTTTAACGTTGAGAGAGGGACGAATCAGTAAAACAACAATCGCGGCGCCAAGCAAGAAATCAATTAAATTTTTTAATAAATCATTTCCTAATAATTTTTTATTGGGAATAATTGTGGCATTTATAAGGGTATCATTTTCGTCTTTTTTAACCGAGTTTAATTGGTAGTCCCAGTGGGGGATTGTGTCAAATAAGTAATGGCTGAAGACAGCGAATAAAAAAATCAAACCCGGATTTTGAAACACGGGCTTGGTGACAATGGCGGCGACGGCGATATGCGTGGCGAGTATCATTATGGTAATGATAAAATTTTATAATTTTTTTTCAAATGCGGCAAATAAAAAAAGAGAGGGCCATGCATGCATAGCCCTACTAGAGAATAGAGAGATCCCGAGGGATCTAAATGATTTTAATGAACAATATGATTGTTGGGAATTAAGCAGAATAGGGAACCAGTTAATTACTTATTGTTTTTATATAAAAAACCTGGTCGGGTTCTTTAAATTTCGCTTAACTTCCAGCTTTTAGAGATCGTCCATTTTCAGTATGAGTTGTTTTTGAAAACTCTGCAAATTATTCCTGTGGATAACCCTTCTGAGTTTTGCAAGCAAAATTTAGGAGGGTATAATGGATTTATGACAAATCAGGAACTGGCGAAAATTTTTTTTGAAATGGCGGAGTTGCTAGAAATGGAGGAAGTTGAATTTAAGCCCCGAGCTTATGAAAAAGCCGGCCATTCTCTTGAAGTTTTAGAAGAGGACATCAACCTGTTTTATAAAAAAGGCGGGATTAAAGCCCTTGAATCAATACCGGCGGTTGGAAGAGGCATTGCCGAAAGAATTGAAGAATATTTAAAAACCGGAAAAATCAAGGATTATGAAAAATTAAAGAAGAAAACACCAATAAATATTTTTGAATTAAGCGCTATTGAAGGAGTGGGGCCGAAAATTATTAAGGTTTTGTATAAAAAGCTCGGGATAAAAAATATAAAAGACCTGGAAAAATCCGCCAAAGCAGGGAAATTAAGAAATTTGCCTCGATTTGGCGAAAAACTGGAGCAAAAAATCTTAAAAAGCATTAAATTTTACAAAAAATCTCATCAAAGATTTATTTTAAGCGATGTTTTGCCCTTGGCAGAAAGTATCGGCTCGCGTTTAAGTAAAATTAAAGGAGTTCAAAAACTTGAATTTGCCGGCTCTTTGAGAAGACGGATGGAAACCATCGGAGATATTGATATTTTGATAGTATCGGATAATCCAAAAACAGCAATGAAGATATTTGTGGAGATGCCGGAAGTGGAATATATCCACGCGAAAGGGCTTACAAAGTCTTCTGTTCGCTTAAACACAGGTATTGACGCGGATTTAAGAATTGTGCCTGAACAGTCTTTTGGCGCGGCTTGGCAATATTTTACCGGTAATAAAGACCATAATATAGCTTTGCGAAAAATTGCGATGAGAAATGACTATAAGCTTAATGAATACGCCCTATTTAAAGGAAAAAAGCAGATTGCTGGCAGAACCGAAGAAGAAATATATAAAAAATTGGGTTTAGAGTGGATGCCGCCGGAAATTAGAGAAAACCAAGGAGAAATTGAAGCCGGCCAAACAAAAACCCTACCAAACCTTATAAAAATTTCAAATTTAAAAGGAGACTTGCAGGTTCAAACTAACTGGACCGATGGCGCTAATTCCATTGAAGAAATGGCCAAAGAAGCGGAAAAATTGGGCTATGAGTATATTGTTATAACCGACCACACCAGAAGTTTGGCAATGACCGGCGGTTTGGATGAAAAAAAACTTTTACGCCAATCCAAAGAAATAGAAAAAATCAATAAAATACTTAATGTTTCAGGTTCCAGGTTTCATGTTTTCACTGGCGCCGAAGTTAATATCTTAAAAGACGGCTCTCTGGATATTAAAGATGAAGTGCTGGGAAAGCTTGATTTTGTGGGCGCGGCTATCCATTCAAATTTTCATCTATCAAAAAAAGAGCAGACCAAACGACTGATAAAAGCCATAGAAAACCCTAATATTGATATTATTTTTCATCCCACTACACGGGTAATCCAAAAAAGACCGGAAATAGAACTGGATATGGAGGAGATTTTTAAACAGGCGAAAAAAACCGGCACTTTATTGGAGATTAACGCTTATCCTGATAGACTGGATTTAAAAGATGAGTATGCCAGACGGGCAAAGGAGATGGGCGTAAAATTCGCAATTAACACCGATGCTCATTCCATCAGCCATCTCCATCTTATGGAACACGGAATTTTTCAAGCCAGGCGGGGATGGGTGGAGAAAGACGACGTTATAAACACTTATCCTTTGAGTAAATTTTTGGAATTCATCAAAAAACCGAAAAATAAAAGATTTTGATTTGTTTATGGAGAGCCAGATAATTTTAAAAGTGGAAAATTTGTCAGTAAAGTTTGAAGAAGAGCAGGTGCTTGATAATATTTCTTTCTCTGTTAAAAAAGGGGATATTTTTGCGGTGGTGGGACCGAATGGTGCCGGAAAAACCACTTTGTTTCGGGCGCTTTTTAATTTTATTCCTTATAAAGGAAAAATTGAGTGGCAAGAAGGAATTAAAAAAAGTTATGTGCCACAAAGATTAACTATTGATTTTTATTTTCCTATCAGCGTCTTGGAGTTTTTGACTCTTAAATTAAAAAAAGAAGACAGGGAAGCAATTTTTGAGGTTTTGAAAAATGTCGGTTTTTCCGGAGACGAGCATCATTTGGAAAAACATCTTTTGGATAAAAAATTGGGCTCGCTTTCCGGCGGGGAATTTCAGAAAATTTTAATTGCTTTTGCCTTGCTTGATAAACCCGATGTTTTGCTTTTTGACGAGCCGACCTCGGGCGTTGATATCGGTAGCGAAAAAACGATTTATCACACTCTGGCTGATTTGAGAAAAAAGACAAAAAAGACCGGACTGACCGTGATTTTTATTTCTCATGACATCCAAATGGTTTATCAGTATGTTGACAGCGTTTTGTGTCTGAATAAAGAAGCGGTTTGTCTGGGCGGACCCAGTCAGGCTTTAAGCGCCGAGATTTTAGAAAAACTCTATGGCAAAGAAGCAGGGGTTTTTGCTCATGAACATAGGAAGTTTTAACATATTGGCATCATGGAATATTTATCACAATCAAGTTTTATCTTAAGTCTTGTTGTGGGTTTATTAGTGGGAGCGGCGGCCGGACTGCTGGGTTCTTTTATGGTTTTAAAAAGAATGTCTTTGGTGGGCGATGCCTTAACGCACGTGGCTTTGCCCGGCGTGGCTTTAGGATTTTTATTTAATTTCAATCCTTTTTTCGGCGCTTTCGGATTTTTGGCTCTGGCGGTTTTAGCCATCTGGCGGATTGGCGAAACCACTCGGTTGCCGACTGAAACCATTGTCGGCATCTTTTTCGCTTTAAGTTTGGCCGTTGGTATTCTTTTGACTCCGGAATTGGAATTATTAGAGGCGCTTTTCGGCGACATTTCTAAAACTCAAATTTACGACGGATTGTTTGCGATTTCGGGAAGTATAATTGTTTTTCTGGTAATGAAAAAAATTTTTAAGAAGTTTATGCTTGCGGTAATCTCTGAAGACATCGCTCGGTCAGCCGGAGTCTCGGTTGATAAAATTAATTTGCTCTTTTTGTTTTTGGTGGCTTTGATTGTGGCTTTGGGAGTAAGGGTGGTGGGCACTCTTTTGATGGGCGCTTTGGTGATTATTCCGGCCGCGGCCGCGAAAAATTTTTCAAGAACAATGGCTGGCTATGTTTTTTTAAGTATTGTTTTTGGAATTTTAAGTGTTGGAGCCGGTTTATTTTTGGCAAAAATATTAAATCTCCCGCCCGGCCCAATGATAGTTCTAGCCAGCGTTATTCCGTTTCTTGTTTCTTTGTCGGCGATTAAGAGATGAAAACTTTCAAGCAAAAAGTTTACGAAATTGTGTCGCAAATTCCCAAAGGCAAAGTGATGAGTTATAAGGAAGTGGCGAAGAAAGCAGGCAGACCAAAAGCGTATAGGGCCGTGGGGAATATTTTAAATAAAAATCCGGATATTAAAAAAGTTCCCTGTCATCGGGTTATCCGTTCTGACGGCAAAATCGGCGGTTACGCCAAGGGCCCAGCGAATAAAATCGCCATCCTTAAAAAAGAGGGCCTCAAAATCATTGAATGAAAAATAATGTCATTCGATGACATTATTTTTTGGATTTTGTTTTTGTTTGTTCAAGAATCTTGGCAAAAATCTCGGGATGGTTTTCGGCCAAGTCGGCCATGATTTTTCTATCCAGCCCGATATCGGCTTTTTTAAGGGCGTTGATGAATTGGCTGTAAGATAAGCCGTGTTGACGCGAGGCGGCGTTGATTTTTATCTGCCACGATTTCCGAAAAACCCTTTTCTTTTTTCTCCGATCGTGAAAAGCGTGAACGCCGGCGTGGTTCAAGGCTGTTTTGGCTTGTCTTTCTTTTGATTTTCTTCCTCCGCGAAAACCCTTGGTCTGCTTTAAAACTTTTTTTCTTCGCTTAAGCGAAGTTTTTCCTCTTTTGACTCTGGTCATATTCAATTAAACGGCAAGTATCGGCTTAATTTCTTTTTTTTAATATTAAAACCAATCCAACCCTTTTGTTTGAGCTGTTTTTCTCTTTTTTCTTTGGCTTTAAAATGGTCCTGACCGGCTTTTCTTTTTAAAATTTTGCCGGTTCTGGTCAGTTTTAATCTTTTTTTGAATGATTTGTTGGTCTTTGCCATTTTTTACAAAATTTTAATTTTATTTTTCTTTCTCAATTAAAATCGCGATTCCCCGCGGCCCTTTTCTCGGCTCTTCCACCACTTTGTAATTTTCCGTCAGGAAATTAAGAATTCTTTTGAGCCGTTCTTCCAGAAATTTTTTGTCCAGATATTTTGCCCGCCCTCTAAGCATCAACTCTATTTTTACCCGGTCGCTCTTTTTTAAAAAATTTGACGCTTTTTTGGCTTTTAATTCCAAATCGTGTTCCGAAGTGCCGATATTGAGCCGGATGTTTCTGACCAAACTTTGATGGGTTTTTTTTGATTGCCGTTCTTTTCTTTCTTCCAGATACTGAAACTTGCCCAAATCCATTATTTTGGCCACCGGCGGATTGGCGCTGGCCGAGATTTCTATCAAGTCCAGCTCTTTTTCTTTGGCCAAATCCAGAGCTTGGGAAGTTGTAAGAATTCCGAGATTTTTTCCGGTTTCGTCTATCACTCTTAACTCGGGAGCGGTTATTCGATTGTTGATTTTTATTTGTTTTTTCAGATTGTTTTTATTTTGTTAATTGGCCAGTCGCGCTTTAGGCGAACCAATTTTGTGGAGATGAAGGGAATTGAACCCTTGTCCAAACATTAATGTTAAAATATTCTACAAGCTTAGCCCGATTGGAATGATGAATCAAGAATTATGAATCAGGCAAAACATTCTTGATTTCGGCTTAATAAATTTTCAATGATTTTCCTTAAGCCGAAGAAAATCATCTATCTCGGAAGATATGACATTTCTTTTGGCCGGCCGAGAATTAGCCAGAGAAACGGCTTAAGCCAAATTAGGCGAAAGCTGGCGCAAAAGCCGGAGCTTTTGCTTTGCCGAATAAGTTTGCACTTATTGTGTTTTGAAGGATTACCCCGCCTAAATAAGGCGAGGCAGGCGAGACTTCACCTCGGCTTGCCTATTTCAACGTTAAATATTTGTCAAAGCCGATCATCCCCGCGAAATTTCCTTGCAAGCGAAGCGCGCAATTGTAAATTTCAGCGCCTCGCCGGAGCCTTGGCGGAGGCGGGCTACTCTGATTGTTTCAAAGTTCTTTCAATTTTTCGCTTGGATTCTCTTTCTTTAAGACGCTCGCGCTTGTCATACTTTTTTAATCCGCGAGCCAGACTAAAAGCGAGCTTCACCAAAGCTCCTTTAGTATAGACGGATGAGGGTATTAAAGTCAAGCTTTTTTGATTGGTTTTGCCTTCCAGATAATTTATTTCTTTTTTTGTTAAAAGCAACTTTCGGGTTCTTTGAGGGTCATAGTTTTCAGGCGCGTTTTTTGGCTGATAAGGAGGAATTTCCATTCCGACAACAAAAATTTCTCCGCCTCGGATAATCACATGGCTTCCGGCCAAAGAGCCCCGCTTATTTTTTAAGGATTTTACTTCAAAACCGCGTAAAACCAAACCGGCTTCAAATTTCTCCAGGATTTCGTAATCAAATCGCGCTTTTTTGTTTTCCAATAGAGTTGGCATAAGTTGATAATAACATTATATTATAATTATGATTAGAAATGTCTTAAAACAAGAGATTGGAAAGGCGATTAAAAAAGTTTTTACTCAGGAAGCGGATTTTTCGGTTGAAGTTCCTGCCTCGCCGGCAGGCAGGCCGGCTAATTCCGAGCGCGGCGATTATTCCAGCAATGTTGCGTTGATTTTAGCCGGAGGGGCTTTCGGAAAGCCTGAGGCTTTCCGAAAGCCAACGGAAGTTGCCGAAAAAATCAAAAGCGAACTGGAAAAATCAGAAACAATAAAAAAATATTTTTCTAAAATTGAAATCGCTCCGCCCGGATTTTTGAATTTTTGGATTTCAGAAAACGCCTTGATTGAAGAATTGAAAAAACTGGATTTAAAACTAACTTTCGGCAAAGGACAAAAAATTCAGGTTGAATTTATCTCGGCCAATCCCACGGGCGCGTTGCATATCGGGCATTTAAGAAGCGCTTTTTACGGCGACGCGCTTTCAAATATTCTTGAAGCGGCGGGTTATAAGGTTGAACGGGATTATTTTATCAATGATTCCAAAGAGTCAACCCAAATTAAAGAACTGGGAAAGACGGTCTTGGGCCAGGGAACAAGTTATCTGACGGAAAGACTCAAAGATCAAATCTCCAATCTCAAAAACGCAATTCAAAACTTAAAACAAAAAAATCCTGAAAACTTGTTTGGTCAGGCGGGATATTTAATGGCAAAGGAAATTCAGAAAGACAATCAAAAATTTATTGAAAAAGGGCTGGGCATTAAGTTTGACAAATGGTTTTCCGAAGAAAAAGAATTAAGAAAGAAAAAAGAATTTGCCAAAACAATTAAGGCTTTGGAGAAGAAAAATTTAACTTACCGAAAAGACGGAGCCTGGTGGTTGAAAACCGCGGAATTTGGAGACGACGAAGACAGAGTGCTTTTAAGGTCGGACGGAGCGGCTTCTTATTTTCTTTCTGACATCGCTTATCATTTGAATAAGTTCAAAAGGGGATTTAAAAAAATTATAAATATCTGGGGCGCCGACCATCAAGGCCATGTTAAGCGGATGCAGTCGGTTAAAAAAATTTTTGATTGGCCGGGCGAATTGAAAATTTTGATTAGCCAATTGGTAACCATTAAAGAAGCGGGCCAAGTAAAAAAACTTTCAAAAAGAAAAGGCGATGTTATTTTGGCGGAAGATTTATTGAAAGAAGTTGGTTTGGACGCGACGCGCTGGTTTTTTCTGGAAAAATCTTTAAACACCCATATGGAGTTTGATTTGGCTTTGGCTAAAGAGCGTTCGGAGAAAAATCCGGTTTTTTATGTTCAATATGCGGGAGCAAGGATACATAGTATTCTTACGAAATCCCAAATTTCAATCCGCCAGCTGGCGGACAAATCCCTGCCTCGCCAGCAGGCAGGCCAAACAAATTCCAAATCTCAAATCCCTGCCTTGCCGGCAAGCAGGTCAAATCTCAAACAATTAAACCACCAGAGCGAGCTCGCTTTAATTAAAAAACTGATTCAGTTTCCGGAAGTGATTGAGGACATCGCTAAAGATTATCAGGTGCATCGGTTCACAAACTATGTTTATCAACTGGCAACCATTTTTAATATTTTTTATCGGGATGTGAAAGTGCTCGGCTCTGGTGAAAACGAGCCAGCCCGCCTGGCTTTAGTTTTTTTAACTAGACAGATTTTGGAAAAGTGTCTCAAACTCCTCGGCATCTCCGCTCCGGAGAAAATGTAATAATTATTGAAAAGCTGGGATTTTTTGATATGATTAAAAAATGCCCGATAAAGAAAAATCACCATACGCCAAGCGGGAGGAGGAGATTTTGGAATTTTGGCGGAAAAACAAAATTTTTGAAAAAACTTTAGCCAAAACGAAAAACAAAAAACCCTTTGTTTTTTACGACGGCCCGCCTTTTGCCACTGGCCTTCCCCACTACGGCCATTTTTTGGCCAGCACCATTAAAGATTTGATTCCGCGTTATTACACGATGAAGGGCCGGTATGTTCCCAGGCGCTGGGGTTGGGATTGCCACGGCCTTCCGATTGAACATTTGATTGAGGGGAAATTAGGCGTCAATTCCAGAAAGGAAATTTTGGAAATCGGCCTGGCTCGGTTTAATCAAAAAGCCAAAGAGAGTGTTTTAGAGTATGCCAATGAATGGGAAAGATTTGTCAATCGTATCGGTCGGTTTGTCGATTTTAAAAATTCCTACAAGACCATGGACGCCGACTATATAGAGTCGGTCTGGTGGGTATTTGCCGAGCTTTTTAAAAAAGAGCTTATTTACAAAGATTCCCGGATTTCTCTTTTTTGTCCCCGTTGTTCCACGCCTCTTTCCAATTTTGAAATCGCCATGAGCGACTCTTATAAAGATCGCGAAGACCCGTCGGTTTATCTGAAATTTAAAATAAAAACTGATAAAAAAATCAATCCGCCGGCTGGCGAAGAATATTTTTTGGTTTGGACAACCACTCCCTGGACTTTGCCGGCCAACGTTGCTTTAGCTTTAAAGCCCGACGCTTATTATTTAACAATTGAAAAAAATAGGGAATGGCTGATTATCGCCGAAGAGCGGATTGGTCTTTTTGGAGAAAATCCGAAAATTATTCTCCGCCAGAAAGGAGAAAAATTGCTTGGCTTGGCTTACGAGCCGCTTTATAAAACCATTGAACAAAACGCCGGAAAATCTTATAAAACCGTCGGAGCCGATTTTATTGACGCTAAAGAAGGAACCGGCATTGTTCACATCGCTCCAGCTTTTGGCGAAGACGATTTTAATCTGGCCAGAAAAGAAAATCTGGCAACGGTTTTGACTCTGGACGAAGCGGGAAAATTCAAGACCGGTTTTAAGGAACTTGATTTCCTTGAAGGCAAAAGTTTTATTGAAGCCAATGATTTAATCATCGGCGATTTGGAAAGCCGCGATTTAATTTTCAAAAAGGAAAAAATCGTTCATAGCTATCCTTTTTGCTGGCGGTGCGAAACCCCTTTAATTTACATGCTTCAGCCGGCCTGGTTTGTTAACATTAAAAAAATCAAAAAAAAACTCTTGGAGCTTAACGAAAAAATTGACTGGCGCCCCAAACATTTGAAAAAAGGCCGGTTCGGAAAAGGGATTGCAATGGCGCCGGATTGGAATGTGTCGCGAAGCCGTTTTTGGGGCGCGCCTCTTCCTGTTTGGGCTTGTAAAGAATGCAAAAGTCATATTGTCGCCGGTTCTTTGGAGGATTTGGATAAGTTTTCGCCTTTGCCTTCGCGAAGAGTTTTTTTGGCGCGGCACGGCTTGGCTTCGCATAATATAAAAAATTTAACCACTTTTGATTGGCGCTCAAAAGAAGACGAAGAAAATAATTTATTGCCAAAAGGCGAAAAAGAAGCGAAATTTTCGGCTAGAAAATTGGAAAAAGAAAAGATTGATTTAATTATTTCTTCTCCTTCTTTAAGATGTCGTCAGACCGCGGAGATTTTTGCCGAAGAATTAGGGCTTGAAAATTCCCGCCCTACCCCGCCAAAGCGGAGCGGGGCGAGGCTCGTCCCGATGGACATCGAGACGGCAAAAATTAAAATAGAAGATGATTTGCACGATATAGAAATGGGAAAATACGTCGGCGTTCCCAGAGAAGATTTTTTCAAAGATTTTCCCGATTTTGAATCTCGGCTTTTAATGCCTGAGGGCAGCGGCGAGAACATCCGTGATTTAAGAAAGAGAATAATGGCGGTTTTTAGGAAAATTATTAAAGAATATCCAACTGGAAATATTTTAATTTTAAGCCACGGCGACCCTCTATGGATTTTGAACGCCGCTTGGGAAGGGATTAAAGAAAAAGATTATCCCAAGAGTTGGTATCCGAAGACCGCCGAATTTAAAGAAATAAAAATCCACAACCGGCCCTATAATAATGAAGGCGAGGTTGATTTGCACCGGCCTTTTATTGACGAAATAAAACTTAAGTGCCAATGTGGAGAAAAAGCGGAAAGAATTCTTGATGTTTTTGACTGCTGGTTTGAATCCGGCTCAATGCCCTACGCGCAAGCTCACTATCCGTTCGCTCGGCTTTTCTCTTTTCCGGCGGATTTTGTCGCTGAGGGATTAGACCAGACCAGAGGATGGTTTTACACTTTGCATGTTTTGGCCGGCGCGCTTTTTGCCAAGCCGGCTTTTCGGCATGTCATTACTTCCGGAATAATTTTATCGGAAAAAGGCGAAAAACTTTCAAAGTCAAAAAAGAATTTTCCCGACCCCTGGCTGATTTTTAACCGTTACGGCGTTGATTCTATCCGCTATTATTTGATGATTTCGCCGGCGATGCAGAGCGAAAACATTAATTTTTCCGAGAAAGACGTTAAAGAAGTTCATCAAAAAATAGTTTTAACTTTGCTGAATGTTCTTAATTATTACCAGCTTTACAAAAAACCCCGCCTTGCGGGCAGGCAGGCGAAAGCCGGAAAGCTCGTCTTAAATCGGATGAATGTTTTAGACAAATGGATTTTGTCGCGGCTGAATAATCTAATTCAAAACACGACTAAGGCAATGGACGGCTATGAAATCACTAAAGCCCAGCGCCCAATTTTGGATTTTGTCCAGGATTTGTCGCTCTGGTATTTACGATTAAGCCGAGAAAGGATTAAAAAAAGCGGCCAAGAAACAAAAGACGCTTTATCCGTTCTTGAATTTGTTTTGCTTGAGTTTTCAAAATTAATCGCGCCGATAACTCCGTTTTTGGCGGAGATGATTTATCAAGGGGTTGAAGGAAAAAAATTAAGCGTCCATTTAGAAAATTGGCCCGCGTTTCAAAAAAAATTCATTAATAAAAAACTTGAGGAGAATATGGTTTTGACGCGAGAAATTGTTTCCTCGGCCTTAAGAGCAAGGAGCGAAGCCGGAATCAAAGTCAGGCAACCACTCGCTTCGCTTAAAATCCGAAGCACGAAGCACGAAATCCGAAACAAAGAAGAATTGCTGGAATTGATAAAACAGGAAGTCAATGTTAAAGAGATTATTTTTTCCGCGGCGATTAAAGACGAAGTTGAACTTGACACAAAAATCACCCCGGAGTTGAAAGAAGAGGGTAGGTTAAGAGAAGTGATTCGTCAGATTCAGGAAATGAGAAAAAAACTCGGCTTAATCCCAAGCCAAAAAATTGAAATTTATGTTGAGGCCGGCGGGGAAGGAGAAAAATTTATTGGAAAATATAAAAAAGAACTGCAAAAAGCGGTTGGCGCCAAAGAAATAAAATTTGAGAAACTTCCCGCTTCGCTTAAAATTTTTGACATTAAGTTGGAAGAATCAGCCATAAAAATCGCCCTAAAAACATAAATCCTACGGAAGTGCGAGATCCGTAGCCGGTCTTTAAAATATATAATAAAAATGGAAGGGGATATTTTTCATATTTTAAATAGAGGGGTAGAAAAAAGGAAAATTTTTCTAAGACAGAAAGATTATTTGCGTTTTGTGCATAATCTCTATGATTTTAATAATGCAGATAATGTTTTCTTGTCATATTATAATCGTCGCGGTCAACATAACTACAGAACTAACTACGGAACTGCGAGATCCGTAGAGCAGTTGGTAGATGTGCTAGGATGGGCTTTAGTTGCTAATCATTTTCATCTTTTGGTTCATGAAAGGGTTGATGGAGGGTCGGGTGTATATACACAAAAAATTACAGGTGGTTATACTTTACATTTTAATAACGAAAATGAAAGATGCGGGGTTTTATTTCAAGGAAGATCAAAAATTATTCCAGTGACAAAGGAGAGATATTTTTTGCATCTCCCTTATTATATTTTGGCAAACGTTATTAAGAGGATTGAGCCAAACTGGAAAGAGCAAGGAATTAAGAATTTTAAAAAAGTTATTGATTATTTAGAAAATTATAAATGGTCAGCATTTCAAGATCTTATTGGAAAATCAAATTTCCCCTTTGTGATTAATAAGGAATTATTTTACGAATTTTTTGATACTGATGAGAAAAGATTTAAAAAAGAATTTATTAATTGGCTTAATGATTATAATCCTACGGAAGTGCGAGATCCGTAGTTTGAAGAGATGACTTATCAGATTTATAAAACCGAGGGGATTGTTTTGGCCAGTCGGGAGATTGGAGAGGCCGACCGGATTTTTTCCATTTACACCAAAGATTTCGGCCGGCTGGAAATGACAGCTTTGGGCGTCAGGCATCTTAAATCAAAACTACGCTATTCTTTGAATGTTTTTTCGCGAGTCCAAATCGCCTTTATCCGAATCAAGGAATTTTTAAGATTGGTGGACGCCAAAAAATTGGATAACGGCTCCCTGGGTTTTAGCGAGCCGGATAAATTTCTGGCCTTATCCGGTTTGACCGGGCTGGTCAGCCGGATGGTTAAAGGCGAAGAAGCGGACCCTGGCCTTTGGCAGGAGCTGAAAAACGTTTTCGCTTTTTTTGGGAAAAACAATCTGCCTGAAAAAGATCTGGAAGTTTTTAAATTGCTGATTAGTCTAAGAATTCTTTATCGTTTGGGTTATGTGATGGAGCGAAAAGAATTTCTGCCGTTTTTTGCCGAAAGATTGGCTCTTCAGCCGATATTAGAGCAAGCCCGGCGTCAGAAAAAATTGATTGTTCTCTCCATTGAAAACGCGCTTGAGGAGAGCCATCTTTAAACAAGCGTTTTTTAGTGATAGGATTAATAATAATAATTTGTTGATATTTTCAATGAACGGCGACAATCTGGAAAAATTAAAGAAAAAACTCTACCGGCCCGGAAATAATATTTTTCAGAAACGTTATGAACGCGCCAAGTTTTTTTCCCGGACAAAAAATACTTCTTCTTCTTGGGAGGATGGAAAAAACGACGAGGCGCTCGGCTCTCGGAAACCGAAGCCGAGTTTTTTAAAAACGGCCGGCATTCTAGCGGCCATCCTTGTTGTCGGCGGCGGATTGTTTTTTTGGTTTTTTTTAAAAGGGGGGCTTAATATCGTTTCCGGCCGAAACATTGATATTTCTTTGCAAGGTCCCTTGGCCATTGACGGCGGCCAGCCGGCTCATTGGCGAGTCGGCGTTATCAACAACAACAGAACGGCGCTTGATGAAGCAGATTTAATTATAGAGTACCCGCCTGAAGCCGTGCCGGAGAAAAGTCTTCTAGCCAGTCCCTTAAGGGAGAGAATTGATTTGGGAAAGATTAATTCCGGCCAGACGGCTTTCGCCGATTTCAGCGCCGCTTTTTACGGCCAGGAAAATTCCGAGGCGGAGCTGAAAATTACTGTTGAATATCGGCCGTCCGGCTCAAGCGCGGTTTTTACCAAATCAACCGTTTACCGGATTAAGATAGCGACTTCGCCGGTGGCCGTTTCGGTTTCCGCTCCCAAAGAAGCCAGAGACGGCCAGGAAGTTGAATTTAAAATTCGGTATTCGGCGACAGCCAAAGAAGCGGTTAAAGATTTGGTTTTGACGGCCGAATATCCGTCCGGATTCAGCCTAAATTTTTCATCGCTAAAACCCAAAGAAAAAGATAATGTTTGGCCAATCGGCGATCTCGTTCCCAATCAGGAAAACGAACTTACAATCAAAGGGGTTTTGGCCGGCCAGGAACAGGAAGAAAAACATTTTAAGTTTTCTCTCGGCATACTTGATAAAGATAATCAATTCCGGCTTTACAATTTTGCCACTTCGGCCGTTCTTATGAGGCGGGCTTTTTTGGATGTCTCCGTTTTGTTTAATAACGGCGACGGCCAAGCCGTTTCTTTGGGTGACGACATTGATATCAGCGTCGCTTGGCGCAATAATGTTCCGGCGGCGGTAAGAAACGTTGTTTTGGAAGTTAAACTAGAAGGAAAGACGATTGACCAAAGTTCAATTTTCGTTGACAAGGGTTTTTATCGCGGAGAGGATAACACTTTGGTTTGGAACGCTTCAACTTTGAATGATTTCTCGGTTATTGACCCGGGCCAAGAAGGATTGGCCAGATTCAGATTTTCTTTGGTTAATTCTTTATCTTCCCAGACCGTCAAAGACACTAATTTAACCGTCGGGATTTCAGCCGTTATGTCTGTTGAAAAGCCGCCGGCCGGTTTTGAAGATTTTAACCTAAAAGGCGAGGACGCCAAAGAAATAAAAGTGGCTTCTAAACTTCAGTTGGCAAGCCGGGCGCTTTATTACGCCGGCGCGTTTAGCAATTCCGGCCCCTTGCCGCCGAAAGTCGGTCAAGAAACTTCTTATACTATCACCTGGTCGTTGACCAATTCTTTGAATGTTTTAAAAGAGGTCTCGGTCAAATCCTCTCTGCCCCCTTATATTAAGTGGCTGGGCGAAGTGTTGCCATCCGAAGAAAAAATTTCCTATAATTCGGCTACCGGCGAGGTGGTCTGGCAGGCCGGCGAGATTCCGGCCGGCACCGGATTTTTTCGGCCAGCCAAAGATGTCAGTTTTAGAGTAATATTCACTCCCGCATTCAATCAAGTCGGCAAGGAAATAGTTTTGGTTTCTGAAACTCAAGCCCAAGCGCATGACAATTTTACCGGTTCGTCGCTTTCTCAGAAACGTTCTTCGCTTACAACCAATTTAAAAGATGACCCGCAATTTAAATATGGACAAGGAGAAGTCATTCAATAATTTAATGGAGAAAATTGTGTCTTTGGCAAAGAGACGGGGTTTTATTTACCCCGATTCGGAAATTTATGGAGGAATGTCCGGCTTTTGGGATTTCGGGCCTTTGGGCGTTGAGCTCAAAAACAACATTAAAAAAGAATGGTGGCGATTCTTTGTTTCGGAAAGAGAAGATATGTTCGGTTTGGAATCCTCAATAATTATGAACCCGAAAGTTTGGGAGGCAAGCGGGCATGCGGCGACTTTTAATGATCCAATGGTTGAGTGTAAAAAATGTAATTATCGTGAGCGGATTGATTTATTAATTATTCGAGCACATCCAGGAGAAGCCCTCGTACTTCCTATTGATCCCGAGCTTCAAAAAAAATTTCTGGGTAAATGCCCAAATTGTGGGGAGCAAGATTGGGATAATCCAAAGCAATTCAACTTGATGTTTAAAACTTTTGTCGGCTCGGTGGAGGACTCGGCTTCAACCGCTTATCTCCGGCCGGAAACCGCTCAGGGAATGTTTGTTAATTTTAAAAATATTGTTGATTCTTTTCATCCTAAACTGCCTTTTGGACTGGCCCAAATTGGCAAGGCCTTCAGGAACGAGATTACTCCGGGAAATTTTATTTTCCGACTTCGTGAATTTGAACAAATGGAGATCGAGTATTTTATTTCAGCGACTGACAAGTGGGAGAAATGGTTTGAAAACTGGTTGGAAAAAATGTGCCAGTGGTTAAATTTTTTAGGATTTAAAAAAGAAAATATTTTTGAAAGGGAAGTTTCCGAAAAAGACCGGGCGCATTATTCCAAGCGGACCGTTGATATTGATTATGATTTTCCTTTTGGCCAAGAGGAGCTTTGCGGTTTGGCTTATCGTGGCGATTTTGATTTGAAGGCCCACGGCTTGGATTATCAGGATAACGAGGAGGTCGGACCTCCTCAAGGAGGTTATGCAGAAGAGGTGCGACCTCCACGTGGAGGTCGCACCTCTATAATCATTCCTCATGTGATAGAGCCGACTTTTGGGGTGGAACGAATAGTTTTGGCATTGCTTTGCGAAAATTATGATGAAGATACAATGAACGGCGAGAAGCGGATTGTTTTGCGGATAAATCCCAAACTGGCGCCGGTTAAAGCGGCGGTTTTTCCTTTATTGGCCAATAAACCAGAATTGGTTAAGAAAGCCCGGGAAGTTTTTGAAATGTTAAAAAAAGAAATTCCCCAAACCAATTGGGACGACATCGGCAATATTGGCAAGCGCTATCGCCGGCAGGATGAAATCGGCACGCCTTTTTGTTTAACCATTGATTTCGACACTTTAAAAGATGAAACTCTGACAATTCGCGCTCGCGACACCGGCCAGCAGGAAAGAGTTGCGGTTTCCAAAGTAATAGATTATATTAAAGAGAGATTGTAGTAAACAATATAATTTGGAAGGGAGGATAAGAGATGGGAGAGAAGACATTCAACTTAAGAAAGAAAAAAAAGAAAAGACCATCGAAGAAAAACAAATATCCTCACCGCGCTGCTTGCGAAGAAAAATTTCCAAACGAGGTTCGTTGCCCGGAAAATAATCCGATTTGTCGGTGCTTGTATCCGCCCCATTTTTAGTCTCTCCGACCAAAAGTTAGAAAAAACTCCCCAATTTTTCAGCTCTGAAAAGTCGGGGAGTTTTTATTTTTAATTTTAAATTCCGACCATTTACAAACGATCGTTCATAAATGGTGATTTTGATTGACACAATACATATTTCATTGTATAAAAAAATAGGTATTGACGGGAATAGATATAAAGCATAATTTAAGAACTAAATGGATTTTGATTTCTTTGACAAATTTAGCAAATTTTTCTAACCATTTTCGAAAGGAAGGAGGTGAAATTATCAGGCAGTTGTTGTGGTTTTTGTTTTTTCCGGTTTTTCTCTTTCAATGGAGGAAGGGGTATGAAAAAGGTTTTTCTTTTGCTTATTGCCGTTGCGTTAGCGACCAGCCTCGCGGTTCCGGGTCTGACATTGGCGGCCGAGGAGAAAAATAACCCCGGCGTGTTTGACCTCTCGGGCGGACCGGCCAAGAGCATGGTCAATATCGGCCTGGCTTTTGGCAAGGGAGTGTTGATCAAAGAAGTGGCTGACAACGCCCCCAACGATGGCAGGATGCACTCGCGCGCCATCGGTCTTGGGTCGGCACTCGGCGTCTTGGACACCGCGTTTGACTGCGCGGTGGCTACGAAGTGTACGGTGACGAGCTTCTTGACTGACGCGGCAATCGCGGCCATCACCGGCGGCGCCACGGGATACGGAATATCTGAAATAGGCGGAGATTCACCCTGGGTCTGGGCTGGACTTACGGGAGCCGCTTTGGAGGCGGTTGACGAGTTCGGAGTCAACCCAGCTGTCTACGGAAAATAAAACAACGGCGCTTCGAAAGCCCAGACCTGGTTCTATCCGGGTCTGGGCTGAAATTTTAAGAGGAGGTTAGGAATGCGAACGAGAAATTTTATAGTTCTCGGTTTCCTTTTTTTTCTTATTGCTGGCTGTACTGCAACAACAACTCCGGAGATGAGCGGCATTGTTGAAAAATATCAAAAAAAAGAATATGCCGCTCTTAATGAAGATTTTGGGAAATACATGAGTATGACCCAAGAACAAGTTAGAGCCAGTTTGGGAGACCCAAAGAAAACCAATCCCAACGACCAAACCGGCATTGACGATTGGACTTACTTTCTACAAAAACCGGAAATACTAGAAACGGATTACGGCCTCTGGAGGAACACGAAGAAAAAGATAAAATACTCTCTTTTGATGATTCGCTTCCAAAACGGAGTAGTAATCGGTTCCAAGACTGGAGCGCCGGAAATCTGGGTGGAGCAGAAAGGAGTGGTCAGAGCATTAGTTGACCCGCCCTGGAAACTTCTTTTCACTGCCGCGGCTTTCGCTCTTTAGTCTTTAGAATTTGCATACAAAGAAAACCATCTTTTAGCTTCAATGCTTTAAGGTGGTTTTTTATTGACAAAAAAAGAATAATATGCTAATCATTAAAAAACTTCTTTGACAAAGTTTTAGCCAAACTTCACAACAGATTTTCTATTCTGTAAAGGAGGGATGGATGATGAAAAAGCTGGTTTTTCTTGGAATTTTAGCCGGCTGGCTGGTTTTTTTAATTTGGCCGGTTTTAGCTGAAAACAAGTCTGACGATTCGGTTAACGCGGAGTTGTTGGCCACAGCGGAGAACTACATTAACCATAATTCTCTGTCCGTGGAAAAGAACTCGCCGGAACTTAGGCAGTTTTTTCAATCAGTAGAGAAAGGAATTGAGAAAGCTGGCTGGGCCGAGCTTGATTCTCTCCATTTGTTTTTAGAGAAAAGCCGGAGGGAGATTGAAGAAAAAAGCCGAGAACTTGCTTTTGTTTATGTTCAGGCAGTATATGACGAGGGTTCAAGAAAGGAAATTTGCCATCCGATTTGTCCCCCGGATTTTCAAGCAGAGTCGAGTCCGGAATTAAAAAAAGTTTTTGATGAATGGCAATTTCAGCAGGTTAGTCGGGTTTGGAGGGTTTTTGATGTCATTCGGCTGGTCAAGATAAAGACAACTGAACTGGAAAAGAAATCAGAGGCGGAGAAGATAAGAAATTCCCGCCTGCTGTCTTTCGTATTAGAGATAAAATCAACAGACAGCGACGAGGAAGTGCTGGCCAAAAAATACAACCATCAAAATTTAAGGAGGAGATGAGATGAAAAGAGCGATTTCTGTTGTTGCGGCGTTGGCGGTTTTGGCGGTTTTTGCCAGCCAGGCCAGAGCTTTTAGCTTGAGCCAAGACCGGCAAAACTTGATAATGGGCGGCGGGACAATATGCGGTTTAGCTGGAGGAATTACTTTAATCACTGGCGACAGCGCCACGGCTTTGTCAGCCGGAGCCGGTTCAGCCACCTGGGTTTTAAAAGAACTCTTTGATTGGCGAATGGGCCGGGAAACCTCGCTTTCCGAATTTTTTTACAATGCTGTTTACGGCGCCTACTGGGGCGCGGGCATTAACAGCATCAACGGCGATGGCGAAGTTGTCTGGGCTTGTCTGGCCGGTGTTGGTTCTGGCGGACTTGATGAGTTATGGGAGAATGCCCAGTTGCCGGAGAAAACCCAGCCGGGAAAGGAGAAAAAGTAATGAAAAAACTTTTAGCGTTATTTTTTCTCTCTGCGGTTTTTCTTTTCGGTTGCGCCGGCAACCCCGGACTGAAAAACGAGCTTTCGGGTCTTAAAAAAAGTTTGGCGGAAGAGAAAAAAACAGAAGAAGTCCGTCAATACCAAAATCAGAGTCCGAATGAAAAAGCGATGACTCGAGAGTTGGAATTTCTTCGAAGTGTTGTTAAAAAAACCAATCCGGAAATTGAGCTGGCCGGCATCAGAGAGAGGCTTATGGGTGTTTCCGAGCGGCTGGTACGCTGGCGTTTGGGTCCGCCCCATGATTCGGTTACCGACCGTATTACCAATCGGAAAGTCTGGACTTACAACCTTGATGAGCCGAGCAAGGGCAGTGTTCTTTTTAAGAGTCTTTTCCTCCCCAAAATGAAAGTGGAACGGACGATTCTGCAACTGTCGTTGGTGGAGGGAAAAGTGGTGGATGTAAAAGTGGGTGATTTCCAAAAGGAGGTGGTACAGGGCGTGCCGGGGATTTTTAAACTAGTTCCCACGGCCGCCATGTTTATTTTCTAAAAACTAACTCCCGTCAAAATAACCCCCATCGCTCGCGAGCGATGGGGGTTTTCTTTTTTAAATTTTTATGTTAATCTATAAAAACAGAATTATCTTATGATTATCAACTATCAAAAGAAAATTTTACCCGACGGCAAAAGGATAATTTTAGCGCCGATGAAAAATACCTCGGCCGTTACTCTTTTGGTTTTATTCGGCACCGGCTCAAAAAACGAGACCAAAAGAACCAATGGCGTTTCCCATTTTCTGGAGCATTTGTTTTTCAAAGGAACGAAAACCCGGCCCAATCCCGGAGATATTCATAAAATTTTCGACGGCATCGGAGCCGAACACAACGCTTTTACTTCCAAGGAGCTGACCGGCTTTTGGGTGAAATGCGCGGACAAAAATTTTAACATTGCCTTGGAGGTGGTTTCCGACCTGCTTCTAAATCCCCTTTTTGACAAAAACGAAATTGAAAAAGAAAGGGGAGTGATTTTGCAGGAAATCAGCATGTATGAAGATTTGCCTCAGCGCCGGGTGGCCGAGCTTTTTGAAACCGTGCTTTACGGCAATCAGCCGGCCGGCTGGGATACGGCCGGCACCAAAGAGAGCGTTTCCGGCATCAAAAGAGAAGATATTTTAAAATACCGCCAAAGCCAATACACCGCTTCCAACACCGTCGTTAGTTTGGCCGGAAACATTAATCCGGAGAAGGCTTTTCAAAAAATCCAAAAAGCTTTTGAGAAATTGCCAAAAACCAGAGCCCTGCCAAGAATTAAAACTCAAGAAAAACAGGCCTCTCCCCAGCTTGGTTTTTTAAACAAAAAATCCGACCAAACTCACCTGATTTTGGGCTTTCGGGGCTTTAAGATGTATGACGAAAAAAAATACGCCCTAAGTCTTCTTTCAATCATTCTTGGCGGAAACACTTCCAGCCGGCTTTTTATGGAAATTAGGGAAAAACTCGGCCTGGCTTATTACGTCGGTTCGGCTTCGGAAAATTACACCGATTGCGGGTATCTGGCAATCCGAATGGGTATTCCCCACTCATCTTTAAAAACCGCCCTAGCCAAGACCGCGGAGATAGCGACTGATTTGCGGAAAAACAGAATCGGAAAAAAGGATTTGAATTTTGCCAAGGATTATATCCGCGGCTCAATGGCTTTGAGTTTGGAATCGTCTGACGAAGTGGCTTCTTTTTTCGGCGAACAATTTCTTTTTTTAAAAAAGATTCTTCAGCCCAAGGATATTTTAAGAAAGTTTGAAAAGGTTTCGGAAGATGATATTATTAAAGTAGCCCGGCAGGTTTTTCAAAAAACTAAAGCCAATTTGGCGGTTATCGGGCCTTACGATGAAAAACAGAAAGCCGATTATAAAAAACTGCTTTCTTCAAAATTATGAATAATGCCCTAAAAGTCATTCTTATTATTCTGCTTTTGGTTTTTCTGTATCTGGTGCGAAACATCGCGGCCATTGTCTTTTTTTCCATAATAATCGCGGCCGCGGTTTCGCCGGCCAGCGAATGGTTTGGCAAACATAAAATCCCCACGGTTTTGGGTGTTCTTTTTATTTATCTGATTGCTCTTTCGGTTTTGGGTCTGGCTTTTTATTTGGTGGTGCCGACCATGATTTCCGAGATGGGTGATTTTGCCGGCACCTTTCCGGCCTATTTGGAGCAGTTCACTTCTTCTAAAAACATCCAGCAGATTTTTCCCAGCTTGCCCCAGGCGGTTTCGGAGATTTTGGGCGAAGCGGCTTTAAAACTTAAAGACTTTCTGGGCCAATTCCGCCAGAATTTTTTCCAAACCGCCTCGGCGATTTTCGGCGGAGTTTTTTCTTTTATTTTGATTATAATAATTTCTTTTTATCTTTCGGTTCAGGAAAAGGGGATTGAAAAATTCATCCGTTTGACTTCTCCTTTAAGATACGAAAAATATGTTCTGGATGTTTGGCAAAGGTCTAAAAAGAAATTGGGCGGCTGGGTTAAAGCTCAGCTTTTGCTTGGCGTTTTGGTTGGGGTTTTGGTATTTTTAGGACTTACCATTTTAGGGGTGAAATACGCTTTGATGCTGGCAGTTTTGGCGGCCATCTTTGAAGTTATTCCGATTTTTGGGCCGGTGCTAGCGGCCATTCCGGCCATTTTAATCGCTTTTTTACAAAGCCCCATGCTAGCTTTGGCCGCTCTTATTCTTTACGTCATTGTCCAGCAGTTTGAAAATCATCTGATTTATCCGACCGTGATGAAAAAAGCCACCGGCGTGCCGCCTCTGATTATTATTTTGGCGATTTTGGTCGGCGGGAAACTGGGAGGAATTTTCGGCATTTTACTGGCTGTTCCCTTGACGGTTATTTTAATGGAGCTTTTGACCGATTGGGCAAAAAAGAAAGCATCGGCATGAAAGAAAAGTTTTATATCACAACCGCCATAGATTATGTTAACGCTGCCCCTCACTTGGGGCATGTTTTGGAAAAAGTCCAGGCCGATGTCATCGCCCGCTACGAGCGCCTTCTTGGTAAAGAGGTTTATTTTTTAATCGGCACTGACGAGCACGGCGCGAAAAATGTCCGGGCGGCGGAAGAAGCGGGCCAAGACATAAAAAATTTTATTGATGAAAATGCCGCTAAATTTCAAGAGGTCTGGAAGAATCTGGCCATATCCAATGACGATTTTATCAGAACTTCGGACCAAAAAAGACATTGGCCCGCAACTCAAGCCATTTGGAAAAAACTGGAAAAAGCCGGAGATATTTACAAGGCTAATTATAAAGGTCTTTATTGCCTTGGCTGCGAAGCATTTATCACCGAGAAAGATTTGATTGACGGAAAATGCGTTAATCACGGCCGGGAACCGGAATTGATTGAAGAAGAAAATTATTTTTTCCGTCTTTCCCGCTACACCAAAGAAATTGAATCAAGAATTAAGAATAACGAATTAAGAATTATTCCGGAAACTCGCAGGAATGAAATTCTGGCTTTGCTGGAAGAAGGATTGGAAGATGTTAGTTTTTCCCGGCCGGCCAAGGATATTTCTTGGGGCATTCCCGTGCCCGGGGACGCCAGCCAAACTATGTATGTTTGGCTGGACGCTCTTTCCAATTATCTTTCGGCTTTGGGTTTGGAGGCTTTCCGAAAGCCCTTGGCTTTCGGAAAGCCTAGTAAATTTAAAAAATTTTGGCCGGCGGATTTGCATGTTATCGGCAAGGACATTTTAAGATTTCACGCCGGAATTTGGCCGGGGATTTTGCTTTCCGTCAAATTACCTTTGCCCAAGGCGATTTTAGTTCACGGATTTATCACCGTCGGCGGCAAAAAAATGTCAAAAACTTTGGGCAATGTGGTTGACCCCTTGGCTTTGATTGAAGAGAGCGGAGCCGAAGCAGCGCGTTTTTATCTGGCCAAAGCGATTTCAATCTTTGAAGACGGCGATTTTACCGAAGAGAAATTCAAAAAAATTTATAACGCCGATTTGGCCAACGGCCTTGGCAATTTTATTTCCAGGACCGCTGCAATGATTGCTCAATATTTTAACGGAATAATCTCAAAACCCGATGATTTGCTTTTAGCCAAAGTTCCATTTTTGCATTCTTTGGGAGTTTCGGAAGAGCAAAGCGAGGGGTTTTCTATTCCTTATGCCGTTGAGCATCTAATCCGGCCGGAATACAAAAAGTTGATGGATGGTTTTGAGCTTCACAGCGCCTTGAATTTGGTTTGGCGGTTTCTGGCCGAGTTGGACAAATATGTCCAGGACTATCAACCCTTTAAACTGATTAAAACCGATAAAGAGAAAACTCAAGCGGTTTTATGGAGTTTGGCTTTTGGCGCGGTCAGCGTCGCTTGGCTTATCAAGCCGTTTTTACCCGAAACCAGCGATAAAATCTTAAAAATTTTCGGGGTTCCCAAAGATAAAAAAGGCGACTGGCAAAAATTCAAAATCACTCTGCCCAAACAGCCTCTTTTCCCAAGAAAAGATTAATGCCTAAGCTAATTGATATTCATGCTCATATAAATTTTCGGGATTTTCGCGAGGACGGAGACGAGGTTATTAAACGCGCCTTGGAAAAAGATGTTTGGCTGATAAATGTGGGTTCGCAATATTCAACCAGCCAGCGGGCGATTGAATACGCGGAAAAATACAAGCGAGGAGTTTATGCGGCCGTGGGACTTCACCCCATTCATTTAATTGAGCAATCCTATGAAACTGAAGTCGCCGGCAAAAAAACAAAAATCACCACCAGAGCCGAGGAGTTTGATGTTGAAAAATACCGCGAGCTGGCTTTAAACCAAAAAGTGGTGGCCATTGGCGAGATTGGCTTGGATTATTATTGGATTAGCGATGAATGGCTGAAAGAAAATCCCGCCCCAGAGGGGCGAGGCTCGCTCAATGAAATTGAGCGGCAAAAAGATATTTTTAAAAAGCAATTACAACTTGCTTACGAGTTAAAAAAACCGGTGATTATTCACTGCCGCGACCCTAAACCAAATTCGGCGAGTGGCTTTCGGATAGCCAACTTGGCTATCCGAAAGCCCAGTACTCGGGGTAGAAGCGCGCACCAAGATGTCATTGAAATTCTGGAGGAATTTTTGAAAGACAAAACTGATTTCAAAGGAGGGACAATTCATTGCTTCTCCGGAAACTGGCAGGATGCCCAAAAATATTTTCAGCTGGGTTTTCATATTTCTTTTACCGGCCTGATAACCTTTGTTCATAACTGGGACGACATTATTAAAAAAGCGCCGCTGGAAAAATTAATGGCGGAAACCGATTGCCCCTATATGACGCCCGCGCCTTTTCGGGGAAAAAGAAACGAGCCGATTTATGTAGAGTTTGTGGTCAGACGAATAGCCGAGTTAAAAGGAATAAGTTTTGAAGAAGCGGCAAAAGCGACTACAGAGAACGCTTTGAAGTTGTTTAATATTCCCGGTTAAAGTAAGAGCAAGTTATCAAACGATAGTCTGATAACTTGCTCACCTGCTAATTTGATATTTTTGACATTTTTTGAGGATTTTGTTATAATCTTTGGAGATTAAAAAAGACAGAATCCGCTTTTTTGGTTTTTTTGTGTCTTTGAAAAAAGGAGATTCCAATGGAAGAGAAAAAAATAGTGCTGATAGTGCTGATTGTTGATGACGAGAAAGAAGTCCGGAAGTTAATAATGGATTATTTAAACAAACAAGGCTTCTTGGCGCTTCAAGCAGAAAATGGAAGACTTGCTCTGAATATAGTAACGAATGATATTATTCCCGATTTAGTGATAACCGATCTGATGATGTCTGTAATGGGCGGGCTGGAACTTTGCCGGTCTATTCGGTGCCATCAGGATCATCGGATCCGCTCATTGCCGGTAATTATCTTGAGCGGAGAAGAGCCGGAGATTCATCGCCCTCTGGTTGAAAAAGCAGGAGCCAATCTTTTTTTAAAAAAGCCGGTAAATTTGAAAGAGCTGCGAGCCGAGATAAAGAAGCTTTTAGGAAAGAAGGAAACTAGTGGAGTATAAAGTCATTATTTGTCGGAGCTCCGACCTCCGACAAACATCAAAAACCGAAACCCCATCCCGCCTAGGCGGGATGGGGTTTCTTATTGCTGTCTATAAGCCGGATTCTGTACCAAACTGGCGATGGTCATTTATCTAGGCCGGCGATTATTCAACCGGCTCAAGCGGCACTCTGCCAGCGCGAAACGCTGGCAGCTCGGCCTTGCGCCGGGCGGGGTTTACCGCTCTGATATGTTGCCATATCAGAGAAGAGGAGTTTAGCTCTCTACTTTTCACCTATCGCCTCTTGGGAGATTACCCCCAAGTTGGGCTGTATTGTCTCTGTGGCACTTTCCCTATCTCGCCCTTCAATAAATTCAGGGCGGACGGCGGGCGTTATCCGCCACCCACTTCTGTTATTGTTTTCAATAACAGGGCGTCCGGACTTTCCTCCCCGCTCGAAATTTCGAAATATCGACATAGCGAGCAAGGCGACCATCCGACAGCAATGTTTATATTATAGTTTATTTGATTTTAAAAATCAAGTCTTATTCTTCAATCAGTTTTACTTTTAATTTCCTTGGTTTCCGGGCTTCAATTTCTCCAAGAAAATTTTCTAAATCCGAAAGGTCATAAACCCGATAATTGTTAATCGGGTGCCGGATGGCCGCCAGCTTGCCTTTTTTGTCCCAATTTCTTAAGGTTAAAGGAGTAACGCCGATTAAGCCAGCCGCTTCCTTGATTGTCAGGTATTTTTTTGACATTATGATTATAATATCATTATAAGTTTAATTTTGCCATATTTTCATTATCATTATGAACGAAGAAAATTTTCAAGAAGGCGAAGAAGTGAGAATCAGAACGGCTGAAGAAGTCATTCCCGCCCAGAAAAAAATCAGAGATTTAAACAAGATTTCTCGTTTTATTTTACTTGCTTTGGTCTTAGTTTTGCCGCTTTGGATTTTGCCCTTTTCCGGCTTTCCTTTAGATTTCAATAAATCTTTTTTGGCCTTTAGCGCCGTAATCGTTTCTTTTCTTTTATGGATCGGTTATGTTTTGCAAAACGGAACAATTCGGCTTCCCAAAAGTCTGCTGCTTTTGGTTTTTTGCGGCTTGGTTTTAGTTTGGCTTTTTTCTTCGATTTTTTCTTTAAATAGAAATCTTTCTTTAATCGGCGCCGGTTCTGAGGTCGGAACTTTGGCTGGGCTTGGTTTTTCCGGGCTGGCGATGTTTTTGGTTTCAATTTTGTTTAGAAGTCAAAAAGACATTTTAAGATTTTTTTATTTTCTTTTTCTTTCAATTTTTTTGGTTTTTGTTTTGCAAGCGCTTCAAACGTTCTTTGACCTTTCTTTTTTCCCGGGTATTTTTCGGGATAAAACCTCCAATTTCATCGGCGGCTGGAATGAGCTGGCGATTTTTTTTGGTTTTGGAATAATAACCGCAACCGTTGTTCTGGCGGGTTTTAAAAAAGGCAAAGCGCGATTCCTTATTATTCTCGCTTTAATCTCTTCTCTGGCCGGAATGGTTTTGGTGAATTTTTCCGCTGGTTGGTATGTGCTGGGCGCGTTTCTGGTTGTTTATTTGGCTTATCTTTTTTCGATTTTGAAAAGCGGCCGGAATTTTTTACGCCTGCCCTTAGTTCTTTTGGCCTTAACCATTTTTTTTGTTCTCGGCCAATCTTTGACGGCTGATTTAAACACTCGGCTTGGAATTTCTTTTATTGAAATCCGGCCTTCCTGGAGTTCAACTTTTGTTGTTATTAAAGAAACCGTCAAAGTCCATCCCTTACTTGGCTCCGGCCCCAACACTTTTATTTATAACTGGCTTCAGTTTAAGCCCCCATCAATCAATAACACGGCTTTTTGGCAGACTCGGTTTGAAAAAGGCATTGGTTTGGTCCCGTCTTTTTTCGCGGAAACCGGAATTTTAGGTATTCTTTTTTTAGCGGGATTTTTGGGAGTTTTTCTGCTTTACGGATTAAAAGCCATTCTTTATTCCGAGGAAGAAACGGCCAGAGCTCTGCTTCTTAGCTCTTTTTTGGGAGCTTTGTATCTTTGGATTTTCGCCATTATTTACAGTTCCGGTTTTTTCCTTTTCTTTCTGGCTTTTTTAATGACCGGGATTTTTTTAAGCCAGCTTTTGAAAGCCAAAAGACTGGTGGCTTTTGAATTTAATTTTTCACAAAGCCCGGTTTCCGGTTTTCTCTTCACCCTTCTTTTTATTTTTGTTTTTATTGCCGGCGCTTCCAGCCTTTATCTTTTTTCCCAAAAATACGTTTCCGCTATTTTTTTTGACCAAGGATTAAAGATTTTCAATAAAGAAGGCAATCTGGACAAAGCCGAGCAAAAAATCATCCAAGCCGGCCGTTTTGACAAACAGGACCGTTATTTCCGGGCTTTGGCGGAATTGGGAGTTTTGCGGCTTGGCCAGATTGTTAACCAGCAGGATGTGCCTCCGGAAATCCTTCGGACTCAATTTCAAAACACTTTAGCCGCGACCATTCAAAACGCTCAAAAGGCAACCGAAATCAATCCCGGAAACTCTCTTAATTGGTTGGATTTAGGAAAGGTTTACGAAGCCATTTTGCCTTTTAATATTCCCGGCGCCGGCCAAGCGGCCGGAGACGCTTACACTAAAGCATTTGAAAATTCTCCTTTAGACCCCTCCGTGCTTTTGGCCGCTGCTCGGGTAGCGATTCAAATTCAAGATTTTGGTCAGGCCCAGGAGCTTTTAGCCAAAGCCACTGGTTTAAAAAGCGACTACGCCCCGGCCCACTTTTTAATCAGCCAACTGGAAGCCCGAGCCGGAAATATTGAAAAAGCCATTCAAAGCTCCGAGCAGACATTTCTTTTGGCGCCTAATGACATCGGGGTTTTGTTTCAACTGGGGCTTCTCTATTATCAAAACAAAGATTATCAGAATGCCAAGCCGGTTTTTGAGCGGGCAGTTAGTATCAATCCTTCTTATTCCAACGCCCGCTATTTCCTTGGCTTGATTTACGACCGGGAAGGAAAAAAGGATGAGGCGATTTCCCAGTTTGAAAAAATCGCCGAACTCAATCCCGGCAATCAGGAAGTTGAACGGATTATTGAGAATCTTCAGGTTGGAAAATCCGCTCTCTTTGGAATTTCTCCGCCCGAGCCCGAACCCCAATCAAGAAAAAATCTGCCGATTGAAGAAAATGCGCCGAATCTTTAATTTTTTTAATCTTTTTCACAAAGAACTAAGCGGCGTCCATCAAGCCGCTTTGCTTTTGGCTTTTTCCGGCATTGCCTCAAAAATTTTGGCCTTGCTAAGAGACCGGCTTTTAGCCAGTTCTTTTGGCGCCGGAAGAACTTTGGACATTTATTACGCCGCTTTTCGTCTGCCGGATTTTTTGTACAATCTTTCGCTTTTTGCCGTGGCCAGCACAGCCTTAATTCCTATTTTTTTGGAGAAATTTTCCAAGGAAGAAAAAAAAGCCAAGGAATTTTTTAACAGCGTTTTCACTCTTTTTCTTTTAGTGATTGCCGGATTGGTTGTTGTTTCTTTTTTCTTTTTGCCTTTTTTAACCGACCTCTTGGGTCCGGGATTTTCTTTGGAAGAAAAAGCCAAACTTTCCGGGCTGACAAAAATTCTTCTTCTTTCTCCGCTTTTTTTAGGGCTTTCCAGTTTGGTTTCTTCCGTGATTCAGTCGTTCCGCAGATTTTTTATCTACGCTCTAAGCCCGATTTTATACAATCTCGGGATTATCAGCGGGGTGGTAATTTTCTATCCTTGGCTGGGCGAGCGAGGTTTGGCCTGGGGCGTGGTTTTGGGCGCTTTGCTCCATTTTTTGGTTCAACTGCCCAGTCTTTGGAAATTGGGTTTTCTGCCTCGCCCGACTTTTAAGATTTTGTTTTCCGAAATCAAAAAACTGTTTAGTTTTTCCCTTCCCCGGACAATCGGCTTAACCATCAATCAATTGGTTTTTTGGGTGATTACCGCCCTGGCTTCAATTTTGGCTTCGGGCTCAATCGCCATTTTTAATTTGTCTTATAATCTTCAATCCATTCCCGTTGCTTTGGTCGGTTTAAGCTACAGCGTGGCGGCTTTTCCGGGATTATCCCGGCTTTTTTTGAAAAATCAAAGAAAAGAATTTTTAAGTTATGTTTACATTGCCACGCGGCACATTGTTTTTTGGTCTTTGCCCATTTCGGTTCTTTTTATAGTTTTGCGCGCCCATATTGTCCGATTGGTTTTGGGAGCCGGAGCTTTTAGCTGGGTTGATACCAGGCTGACCGCGGCCGGACTGGCGATTTTCAGCGTTTCCGTCATCAGCCAAGGATTTATTCTTTTGTTTGTTCGGGCTTTTTACGCCGGCGGAAAAACTCTAAGACCTCTTTTGATTAATCTGATTTCGGGAGTTTTTATCATTCTGGCTTCGTTTCTTTTGCCCTTTTTGGTTAAAGAATTCGGCTGGGGAAATTTTTTAGGCCGGGTTTTGCGGTTGAGCGATATTTCTGAAATTACTATTTTAATTTTGGTTTTGGCTTTTTCTTCGGGTTCAATTTTAAACGCCTTTTTGCTTTGGATTTATTTTAAAAAAGATTTTGCTTCGCCCGCCGAAGTCCCGCCAAAAGCGGGACGAAGGCGGGACGGAGCTTTCTTTCAAATGTTTTTGGCCAGTTTGACAATGGGAATTTTAGCTTATCTCGGTTTAAGAATGTTTAATAATATTTTTGACAACAGGACATTTCTGGGATTACTGGCCCAGGGAGGACTGGCCGGTTTGATGGGAATGGCGGGCTGGTTTTTTGTTTTAAAAATTATGAAAAATTCGGAGCTGGAAGAAATTTTGTCGGCCTTGAAGCGCAAATTCTGGAAAACCCCGGTGGTGGCTTCCGAACCGGAGCAGTTGCCATGATTTATTGTTGCCTTTTCTGTTATTTTAATGTAATTTACTTTTTAGAGAATTAAGCTAAATAAGTTGGTTTAATTTTGGAATTTTAAAAATCAGAGGAGAAAAGCCGTGGATTTGAAAGTAAATTTGGCAGGACTTGAACTTGAGCATCCAATTATGAATGCCGCCGGAGTTTGCAAGTTGCCGTATGGTTGGGAAGGAGTTCCTGAATTAACTCGCTCAGCCGCCAGCGCGGTTATGGTTGGTTCAATAACTTTTGAAGAACGAACGGGTAACAGCGGCGAAGTTTATGTTCCAGTTAAAGATAGAAATGAAGAAAAAGACGAGGACGGCAAAATACTGTATTCTTTAAACTCTCTGGGATTGCCAAACCCGGGAGCGGATTATTACAAAAAAAATCTTCCGGAAATGGCCGCGGTAGTTCATAAGGCTGGCAAATTTTTGTTTGTCAGCGTGGCCGGCTTTGCTCCGTCAGAATACGCCGCATTAACAAGAATTGTTGTTGAAGGCGGAGCTGATGCCGTGGAGCTGAATTTAAGCTGTCCTAATGTTTGGAAAGGGAAAGAACAAAAGCAAATCGCTTGTTTCAATCCAAAATTAGTGGCGGAGATTTTAGATTGCTTTGGCGGGGAGTTTGCCGGAGAAGATATAAAATTGATTGTTAAGCTTTCTCCGTTTTCAGACCCCGAACTTCTCAAAGAAGCGGTTGCGGTGATTGCGGAATCAAAGTTGGTAAAAGCGGTTACGGCCATCAACACCTTCCCGAACGCTTTCAGCTTTGATGAAAGCGGCAAGCCGCGGATAACTCCGGCTGGCGGTTTGGCTGGTTTGGCCGGGCCGGCTTTAAAACCAATAGGGCTTGGACAGGTTAAGCAGTTAAGAGATCTGCTTCCCGAGCGCATTCAGATAATAGGTGTGGGTGGTATAACCAAAGGACAAGATGTTTTGGATTATCTGCGGGCGGGCGCTGATGCGGTTCAGGTAGCCACAGCTTTTATGGATAGGGGTCCAAAGGTGTTTAGCGAACTCCTTGGGGAATTAGTTGAACTTAAAGAATCGGCAATTTAACAAAATGCCGGAAGAATAAAACAAGCGCCGGATCTGGAAATCAGATTCCGGCGCTTCGTTATTATCCGTTGTGGATTCATTTTTGTTTGCGTGCGAGGAACTCGCGTCCGTGGCCAACATTCGTGTTGATCGGTACGTTCTGGTCACAAAGTGGACAAGCTGTTTCGTACCATGCGTCGAGCTTCACGTTCACGAGTGCCGTGAGTTTTGGAACATTGGCTACATCTTTCGGCGTGACTCCTCCACGATTGCAGATAACGCCGAGACCGACGATGTTACCTCCAAGGACACGAGTCGCTTCAACAACGCTCTTCACCGAACCGCCAGTGGTAAGTATGTCTTCCACCACTAGAACGTTCTTGCCAGCGATGAGTTTGTCGTAGTCGCGCTTAACGACGAATGAAAACTCCTTCCTCGCGGAGAATAATCTTTTGACTCTTTAAGATACTGACTTCACTTGGTTCGCCGTCGGGACCGCTGAATGGAAGCTTTAAAAACACTGGCTTGCTGTTTTTATAAGGCTCAAAAAGTATTCGCTCCCTATATTCCCGCTCGGCATAAATCCCGAGCACTTCGCGTCCGGTGAGTTCCGAGAGATGATGAGCCGTCCACTGCGAGAGGATTACGCCGCCGACAGCCGGAGCAATAACCACTTCCACGCCGTCGTCAACAAACTGCCCGGCGATTGCTCGGCACAAATCCGATATCTCCTTAGTATGCGGATACACCGCATCCTTATTGACATAAGCCGTGCCGTGCAGCCCCGACGTGTAGACGATGTGACTGTCGACGATGACCGCGCCGACTTTTCTGAGTATCCGTAGGACTTCCTGTTGGTTCATAGTTTCCTCTTTTCTATTTCCTGAATTGGTTTATCAGATTGTGAAGTTTTTCGGTTTCCCTTCGGGCGGCTTCCGCGAAGTCCGCGTCTTTTGAGGCGAAGATTATTCCGCGGGATGAATTTATTATCATCCCTTGTCCGTGGCTGTCCTTACCTGCGGAGACGGTCTTCTCTACATCGCCGCCTTGGGCGCCAATACCCGGAATGAGAATCGGCATATCGCCGACGAGTCCGCGGACTTCGCGGAGTTCATCGGGATAAGTTGCGCCGACTACAAGTGAGCAGTTGCCGTTCTTGTTCCACTCGCTTGCCACGCGACGCGCGACGAAGCGATAGAGCGGTTCGCCGTTCACGGATAAATCCTGAAATTCGCCCGCGCCCGGATTTGATGTGCGGCAGAGTACGATGACGCCCTTCTCCGCTCGCGCGAGGAACGGTTGAAGCGCTTCGGCTCCGAGATACGGATGCACCGTTATTGCGTCCGCACCGAGAAAGCCGAACGCCGCATCCACATAGCCCGCGTTGGTGTTGCCGATGTCCGCGCGCTTGGCGTCGAGAATCACCGGAACGTCCGGCGCGATGACGTGGATGTCCGCGATGGTTCCTTTGCAAGGCACCGATGCCCTCGCCGCCGTGCGCCTCGTAGAACGCGGCGTTCGGCTTGTAGGCGCATACGAGGTCTTTCGTCGCTTTCACGATTGCGCGGTTGAACGCGACGACGGTGTTGGCGACACTCACATCGCACTCGCTACCGCTTCTGCGCGCGGACTCGGGAATCTTGCCGAACTCGCTGTCGAGTCCCACACACACGAATTTCCTTTCATCCCACTTTGCTTTCAGCATTTCCATAAAATTTCTTGCCATAATCTTTACCTCCTTCTGAAATTAGGTTTTCGGTTGGTTTACATCTACTTGTCAAAAATTGCTGTCTAATGATTGATTAGCATACCGCCGGAAAAAAAGCAACAAATTGAAAAAAAGGAAATTTTTGGTTAAATTGGGAGAGTGGAGGAGAAAACAAAACAATTAAATAACATCAGAAATTTCGTTATCATCGCTCATATTGACCACGGTAAATCAACTTTGGCCGACCGGATGCTGGAGCTGACCGGCACCATTGAGAAAAGAAAAATGCGGGAGCAGGTTTTGGACCAGATGGAATTGGAAAGGGAAAGGGGAATCACTATTAAACTCCAACCTGTAAGGATGTCCCATATTCTAAATTCTAATTCCTATATTCTCAATTTAATAGACACGCCAGGACATATTGATTTTTCTTATGAGGTTTCTAGGAGTTTGCGGGCGGTGGAAGGAGCGGTTTTATTGGTGGATGCCACTCAAGGGGTGCAGGCCCAAACTTTTTCCAATCTGGAGATGGCAAAAGAGCTTGGCTTAAAAATTATTCCGGTTCTCAATAAAATTGACCTGCCCAACGCCCGCATTGAAGAAACGGAAAAAGAAATAATTCAGCTTGTGGGCTGTAAGCCCGATGAAATATTAAAAGTTTCGGCCAAAACCGGCCAAGGAGTTTCGGAACTTTTGGAGGCGATTGTTGAAAAAATTCCCCCGCCCTTAGAGGTTCAACCTCTGCCGCAGGCGCCCGCTTCGCCGGAGCTTCAGCGAGGCGAGCAACACGAGGTTGAACCTCTGGTTAGTCGGGCTTTGATTTTTGATTTCAGCTATTCTGTTCATCAAGGCGTGATTGCTTATGTTAGAGTTTTTGAAGGCGAATTTAAAAAAGGAGAAGAATTGTTTTTAATAAACGCCGAGGAAAAATTCAAAATTCGGGAAGTCGGGTTCTTCAAGCCCGAGCTTAAAGAAACCGAAAAACTGGGGGCTGGGGAGATTGGTTATGTTGTTACCAACATCAAAAATCCGGGAGTGGTCAAAGTCGGCGACACCATAATAAATCTCAAATCTCAAATCCCGGCCTTGCCGGCAGGCAGGTCAAATCTCAAATCCTGGGCTTTGGAAGGATACCGGGAGCCCAAGCCGATGATTTGGGCAAATTTTTATCCGGAAAGCCAAAATAATTTTGACGATTTAAGATCCGCTTTGGAAAAGCTCCATCTTTCCGACAGCTCTTTCAGCTTCAAGGAGGAATCTTTCGGTCCGCCATCCGCCCCGCCTCGGCGGGGCGGATTGGGCCGGGGTTTTAAGCTGGGTTTTCTGGGGCTTTTGCATCTGGAAATTATTTCCGAGCGGTTAAAAAGAGAATTCGGCTTAAAAGTAATCGCGGCCAGCCCCACGGTTGCTTACCGGATTTTGTTAAAAGACGAGCTTGCGGAAGAAATAATTTATTCGGCCGCTTCTTTTCCCGAAGAACATAAAATCAGAGGGGTTTTTGAAACTTGGGTTAATACGGAAATTTTAACTTCCTCACAAAACCTCGGCTCAATCTTAAAATTGCTTCAGGATTACGAAGCCGAGGTGGGAGAAACCGTTGAATTCTCCGGCACCAGGCTTTTGCTTAAAGCCAAAATGCCTTTAAGAGAGCTGATGAGAAATTTTTTTGACGCCTTAAAAAATATCAGTTCCGGTTTCGCCTCTTTGAATTACGAAATAGTCGAGGAAAGGCCGGCTGATGTTTTAAAGCTGGAGATTTTAGTGGCGGAAAATCCGGTTTCGGCTTTTTCCCGGATTGTGCCCAGGTCAAGGTTAGAGACCGAAGCGGAAAAAATGGTTGAAAAACTCAAAGCCATTCTGCCAAGGGAATTATTCAGCGTGAAAATTCAAGCTAAAGCGACGGGAAGGATTTTGGCCTCCCGCACCCTCTCGGCTTTAAGAAAGCACGTAACCGGAAATCTTTACGGCGGAGACCGAACCCGCAAAATGAAGCTTTGGCAGAAACAAAAAAAAGGCAAAGAGCGCCTTAAGGCCCGGGGCTCGGTTGATATTCCTCAAGAAGTTTTTTTGAAAATGATTCGGGGTTAGAGGCCGGAAGTTAGAGGTTAGAAATTGGAGATTGAAGGCGGGATTAGAGAAGAGGGACAACGGAGAAAATAACCATTGATAAAACGGCGATAAGCGAAATTATTACCCAAATCAATTGCTTTTTTGTTTTTTGTTTTTTGCTTTTCATAGACTGCGGATTACGAATCATTACCAGTATATCAGTATTTAATAAATTCGTAAATTCGTATAAATTAGTAATTAGCAGCATGAAGAGATTCAAAAAGAGAAGTTATTTTAAGAAAGTAATTTTTTCCTGGCCGGCCGTCATTGGGTTTGGTGTTTTGGTCGGTTTTATGTCCGCGAGCGTTTTTAAGGTATATTTTAATGTCAGAAAAGTGGCTTTGAATCAGGCGGCGGTTAAAAAAGAAACGGAAAATTTAGGTTCAAAAAAAGGCGGGTTGGAATCGGTTTTGAAGCGTCTGGAAACGCCGGCTGGGATTGAAGAAGAGATACATAAAAAATTTCAGGTGAAAAAGCCGGGCGAAGAGGCCTTGATTATTGTTGAGAAGCCGGAGCCGGCCGGAGTTAATCAGACCAAAGGAGTGAAAGGATTTTTTAAATCCGCCGGCCGGCGGATCTGGGAGTTGATATTTAAATAATGGGCGGGATTACCCGTACACTAACTTTCGCATTATGTTTTATGTATATATAATGAAAAGTAAAAAAGATTCTGAGTTGTATATTGGTTCAACAAATGATTTAAAGAGAAGGGTTCAAGAACATAATACAGGTAAAGTGTTTTCAACAAAATCAAGAAGGCCATTTTGCCTTTTGTATTTTGAAGCGTATTTAGCAGAAGACGATGCAAGAAAAAGAGAAGCGAGTCTTAAATTAAGAGGGCAAGCGAGAAGTCATCTTTTAAAGAGAATGCAAAAAAGTCTTCTGCAATGCGAAAGTTAGTGTGCGGGATTAGTTTAGTGGCAAAACATCTGCTTCCCAAGCAGAAAATACGAGTTCGATTCCCGTATCCCGCAAAAATCTATTGTGGATATCGTGAGTTGTTTTTATCATTGCTAAATGATAGAAAGTAGGTATATAGGTATATGGGAAATAAAAACTTGCTATTTTATGGATTTTATTAAAAAACATTATCGTTTATTGGTTTTGGTGGTCATTTTGGCTCTTATTATTTCTTTTCAAAAAGTAAGTTTCAGCACCAGCTCCAAAAACTATAAAGATAGTTCTGAATTGTTAAATACCCCCCATGCCCAGGGAGAGATTATTGTAAAATTTTCCAAAGGCAAAGCTCCGGATACCGCTTTTTTACAAGGGAATAATTTAAAATCCGCGGATAAAATTCTAAAAAATCATAAACTAAAAGATAAGGCAAAAGACAAAGCCGAGGCAGTCGGAATTAATAGGCTCTATCTTGTTAGATTAAATACTAACGACGATTTAGAAAAAATTTTAAATGCCCTGAATAATAATCCCAGCATTGAGTATGCCGAACCCAATTATATAGTAGAGACCGCTTTAACTCCCAATGATCCGCAATTTTCAGAACTCTGGAGTTTGCATAATACGGGTCAAGCCAACGGTACTCCCGATGCCGATATTGACGCTCCTGAAGCCTGGAATTTTGTCACCGCCTCAAATTTAAAAGTCGGCATTATAGATACCGGTATTGATTATTCTCACGGAGATTTAATAAGTAATATTTGGGTCAATCCCGGCGAAATTGCCGGAAACGGCATTGACGACGACAATAACGGCTTTATTGATGATATTTACGGCTGGGATTTTATTAATGAAGACAACGACCCTTTTGACGACCATGGGCACGGCACGCATGTGGCCGGCATTGTTGGCGCTAAAGGCGATAACGGGATGGGAATTACCGGAGTTAATTGGACAATTAAGATGGCGGGTTTGAAATTTTTAGGCTCTGACGGCGCCGGCTATACATCTGACGCGGTGCAGGCGATTGAATACGCCAATATGATGGGCTTTTCCATTACCAATAATAGCTGGGGCGGAGGAAGATATTCTCAAGTTCTTTACGATGTTATTTCAGTCGCTAATGCTTCCGGCTATCTTTTTGTGGCGGCGGCCGGAAATTACGGCATAAACACCGATGAAAGCGCTTTTTATCCTGCCGGATACGACTTGTCTAATGTTATTTCTGTGGCGGCCACTGACCGCAATGACCAATTGGCATACTTTTCCGATTATGGCGCCAATTCTGTTGATTTAGGCGCTCCCGGAGTAGATATCTTTTCCACCGCGGCCTCCGGCACTTGCCGACTTTGTGACCCAACTGGCTACAAAATACTAAGCGGCACTTCTATGGCCTCGCCCCATACAGCTGGCGCTGCGGCTTTGGTGTGGTCAGCCAATCCCACTTTGTCTTATCTGGAAGTGAAAAATAAACTTTTGAATTTTTCGGATTTCCTGCAGGAATTGGAAAATAAAACATTAAGCAAAGGAAGGTTAAACATTTATAATATTTTTGACAACGATTCAACCGCTCCGAAGGCTATTGTTGATTTGGCAGTTAGCGCCAGAACCCATAATTCCATAGCGTTTCAATGGACAGCGGTGGGGGATGATGGTTTGGAGGGCATGGCCTCTTATTATGACCTTCGCTATTCTCTTTCTCCGATTGACGAATCTAATTTTAATTCGGCTTTACAAGTTAGAGGAGAACCAAAGCCAGCTTTGGCAGGCGCACTTGAAAGTTTTGAAGTTAAAAATCTAGAGCAGGAGATGATTTATTATTTTGCCTTAAAAACAGTTGATAATGTAAAAAATGCTTCGTCAATTTCTAATATTGTTTCTAAAACCACTTTGCCGGCTCAAACCGTGTTTTTTGATGATATGGAATCAGACATTAACGGCTGGCTCACAGAAGGGGATGACGGAACAGGCGGTCCGGCTTTTTGGCACCAAAGTCAAAGGAGAAACGCGAGCCCAAATAATTCCTGGTATTCCTGCCGGGAAGATACCGGTTCCTGCGACAACGGCCTTGTCAGACATTGGGGCGCTTTAATCTCGCCGGACATTGTTTTAACGCAAAGCCGAAACTCAGAGATTTTGTTTTCCCATTATCTTGACCCTGTTAAATACGGCGCCGGCGGGATACTGCATCCGGCTCCGGTTAAAATTCAGGTTTCGGCTGATGGCGGCGCAACTTGGAGCACTGTCCTGGAAAGAACTCTAACTGATTATTTATGGGTTGACGAAGCGGTTGATATCTCCCAATACGACGGCTCTTCCATAAAAATCAAATTCTTATTTGACACCGTAGACAACATTATGAATAACAGTGAGGGCTGGTATGTAGATGATGTTATTGTTCGGGCTACTCTTTATGATGCAGTCACCGTCACCAAAGCCGAATATAACTCCTTAAAACGGGCATTAAATGTGGAAGCCGTCAGCACTCAAGGAGGAAAAGCGGTTTTGACTGTTGAGGGCTATGGCCAGATGAATTACAACAGCCGAAAGGATATCTATAATTTGATCGTCGGAAATGTAGTCGCCAAACCGAATAGCGTAACGGTCAATTCCTCTTTAGAAGGCACTGATACAGCCCCGGTTTCTGAAAAATCCGCGGGCGGCCCAAAAAAATAAAAATCGTTGTGGATAAATCCTCTATCTGTTTTTGCTATAATTTAAGATTATGGCTTTTGATAAACTCGGAGAATTAAAAAAAATTTTCGCTTTGTTTTGATTTTACCTTAATTTTCGGCTGGGTTTTTTCCGGCTTCCCACAAATCTGGCAAAATCCGCCGATTCCGCCGGAGATTTGATATAATAAAATTGATTTATGGATATAAAAATGGAAAAAGTATTAATAAGTTTAAAGAATAAAAAGGTAGGTGTTTTTGTGGACGACTCTAATCTCTATCATTCATATAAAAAATACGGCTGGCGGATTAACTTTGGAAAATTTCAGACTTTACTGGAACGATATTGCGATTTGCGATTCATAAATTATCACATTGCTATCCCTGCCAAAAGCGACGGTGTATTCCGCGGCACTGAAATTTTTCTACAAAGAATCAGTTCCTCTGTGACATTTAAAAAGAAGTTGCTGAAATATACTCCTGTAGCCGGTAAGTTTATGAAAAAAGCAGACACCGATATTGAAATTACTTTAGATGTAGTAAGAAATATAGATAATCTCGATGTTGTGATGATAGTTAGCGGGGATAGTGATTTTTTAGAACTCAAAAATTATGTAGTCCACGATAAAAAGAAAAATATTTTGTTTGTTGGCTACGAAGAAAATATGGCTTGGGAATTAAGGCAATGCTGGCACCTCTATGTAAACAGAATTAAAAATGAAGTAGTCCTTCAAAAACAAGCCCCGGGTTTTACCCCGGGGTAGTGTTGCTATTACTATAATATCAAACCATAAAACTATGTCAAGTATCAATATGTGGATAAATAAGATACCCAAAGCAGCAAGATTTTTTCTAATTTTTGTTTTAATTTTCGGCTGGGTTTTTTCCGGCTGGCCACAAATTTTCAATTTCTCGCCGAAAATTCAAAAAGCGCAGGCGGCAATAAATTTTGATATAATATAATAATGGAAAAAGATTTTCAAAAATGGCACAGCGAAAAAGCATCTATTCATCACAATAAAAAGCGTCCGTTTTTTCATATCAGAGAAATTTGGTTCTGTTCATTGGGGGCGAATGTAGGATTTGAACAGGATGGCAGCGGTGTCCGGTACTTACGACCCGTTTTAATACTCCGCAAATTCAATAATGAAGTGCTGTGGGTTTTACCGTTTACGAAACACGATAAGAAGGGAAAATATTATTTTAGTGTGACGATTTCCGGAGGCATGGCGCCGAGCGCGGTAATTTTATCGCAAATACGCCTCATAGACGCCAAGAGGCTACAATATAAATTAGGAGATATGTCTGAAAAAGATTTTTTGGAAGTCAAAAAGCGCCTGCAAGCGCTCTTAAAGTAAGATTCTTTGTTACCCCCTTGCGGGGGAGGGCCGAAGCCATTTGTATCATCATTATATTACCCCCATAGATTATGTCAACACCCAAAATGTGGATAAGTAAAATATTAAAGATCTCGCGGTTTTTAATTATTTTTCTGCTCATCACCGGCTGGGTTTTTTCCGGCTGGCCGAGGATTTGGAAAACTCCGCGGATTCCGCAGGAGATTCAGAAAACATTGGCGGTGGCGACGTATTACGCCACCTCAACAACCAGCACTTGGACGGTTCCGGCCGGCGTGGGGGAAATTATTATTTATGCTTGGGGCGGCGGAGGCGGAGGCGGCGGAGACGATAACGGCAATTTAAGCGGCGGCGATGGAGGAGGCGGCGGCTTTGCCTCAACCACGGTAACCGTTTCGGCCGGGACGACTATTGCTGTTAAAGTCGGAGGAGGAGGAGTAGGAGGAGTGGGAACGGGTTCTACCGACGCCGGCGGCGGCGGAGGAGGATACAGTTCCGCGTCAACTACCGCGATAAATTATATTGTGGCCGGCGGCGGAGGAGGAGGCGGAGCGGGCAGTGATACTAATGATGAAAGCGGCGGCGACGGAGGAGCAGGCGGAGGAAGCAGCGGCCAAGCTGGCGGAAATGGCGCTGACGATTGCACCGGTTCAACTGTATGTTACGGATTCGGCGGCGGCGGCGGAACAAGCAGCGTGGGCGGAAGCGGCGGTAATGGTCCAACTGGCAGCGGATGCATTGGAACTGACGGCGGCGCGTGGAAAGGAGGTGCCGGCGGCGGCAACCAAAGTTCATGTGGCACCACAGGAGCCGGCGCCGGAGGAACGCCCGGCGGAGCAATCGGCGGAGGTTCGCTCCACGGCGGCGGCGGCGGAGGCGGAGGTTATTACGGCGGAGGAGGAGCGGAAGCCGGGCGTGCCGAAGGCGGAGGCGGCGGCGGCGGCGGTTCAAGCTATATTGCCGGAACAGGCGACATAGTTCAGGGCAATTATATTACTCCCGGAAACAGCGCGGATTCGATTCGTTCCACTTATTGTTCGAATGCGGGCGCGGGCGGCGCCGGCGGC